>ONZT01000428.1_pt1 | contig 34274 bp, 14 predicted proteins | sample 1671571 | NCBI WGS metagenome assembly ONZT01 (sample SAMN06348170, study PRJEB24527) | human gut metagenome | biome: human gut; feature: ankylosing spondylitis patient; material: feces | host: Homo sapiens | place: China | collected 2015-10
AAGAATTGATAAATATCAGATACGCAGAGGTAATCCAGAGGTAAAGGTATTGAAATTTTATTTGACGGGTTTGACTTATTCTTTAAATACGCCTGTTTTCAATCTTACTTATCATACTTCGTTTGAAGTGACGACAGATGTCCCTTATGAACGAGTATCTTATGATGAAAGCCGGAATTTGTTTATACATGATTATGCCATAGCTAAATCCGGATTTGATTTAGTGACAGGTCCAAGAATGAAGCTAAAAGTCATACCTGGAAAATTGACATTCGATTTGGCCGGATATTATAAAAAACGAGTTATACATGCATGGAGAAAATTAGATGTCAATTGTTTTTATGCTTCAGCTAAATTGTTGTTTATATATAAAAATTTCATGGCTTCCGGACAACTCATAACTCCCCAAAAGAATTATGATGATGTCGGAGTTTTCTATCGTACTCCACTTATCTACAATTTTAACGTAGGATATAATCTTAATAATTGGAATTTTGAATTAGGAACACGTAATCCATTTTCTACTTTTGTAAAAAAGAGAGAGTATACTTCGGATATCTATAGCTCATATTCCCGGAATTATGGTCCGAAAATAAACGATCATGTATTTTATGTGAATGTGAGTTATCGGTTCAACTGGGGTAAAAAGCATACATTTAAGCAAATAGAAATAGAGAAGACAAGAAACTCCGCCATATTGAAAGCAAATGAATAATTAATTATAGATATGATTTTTTCGGAAATCGATAAGGTTCCTTGTCATGTTGCATGAAACGAGGGGTTTCATTTGCAAGATAATGTTGTTGGTATCTATTTAAATTCATTACTTTTGTAGGAAAGAAAAACAAAAAATGTCATGAAAACATTCGATCAACTAATCATCACGACCGGCTTTTTGGCGTCTGCCTCTCCTGCGATGGCAGACGAAAAGCCGGAAGCCGACTCTGGACGCCCGAACATCCTTTTCATCCTTTCCGACGATCATACCTCGCAGGCGTGGGGAATCTATGGAGGAATACTGAGCGAATACGTGAAGAACGAGAATATCCGCCGCCTGGCGGCCGAGGGGTGCGTGCTTGACAACTGCTTTTGCACGAACTCGATCTCCGTGCCCAGCCGCGCGGCTATCATGACAGGCGCCTATAGCCATCATAACGGGGTCTATACGCTTGAAGACAGGCTCGATCCGGCTTTGGACAATATTGCGAAACGCATGCAGGAGGGAGGGTATCAGACGGCCCTTTTCGGCAAATGGCATCTCAAGACGCAGCCGTCGGGTTTCGACACCTTTTCGGTTTTCCATGACCAGGGGGAATATTGGGACCCGCTTTTCAAGACCGCGGAGGGCTGGATAGACGATGATAAAGGGAAAAGCGGCAAGGTGGAGAAGGGCTTCTCGACCGACCTGGTGACCGACAAGACGATCCGGTGGATCCGTTCGCGCGACAAGGACCGACCCTTCATGATGTGTTGCCATTTCAAGGCGACGCACGAACCGTGGGATTTCCCCGAACGGTTGAAACATATTTATGACGGAGTCACGTTCCCCGAACCGGCAAACATGATGGAGTTCGGGCCGGAAGAATCCGGGCGTACGTTCCCCGGACAACCGTTGGAAGATATGGCCCGCCGATGGGGGATCGCCTCGAAAGACCCGGATTCCTGGTGGTGCAAGTATCCGGAACTGCCTTTTTCCATAGAAGGAATGGGTAAGGAAGATGCGCGCCGGAAAATCTATCAGAAGTTGATTCGCGACTACTTGCGTTGCGGAGCGGCCATCGATGACAATATCGGCCGCCTGCTGCGTTTCCTCGATGAAGAGGGGCTGTCCGAGAATACGATCGTAGTCTATGTCTCCGACCAGGGTTATTTCCTCGGCGAGCATGGCTTTTTCGACAAGCGCATGATGTACGAGGAGCCGCTTCGCATGCCGTTCGTTATCCGCTACCCGAAGGAGATCCCGGCCGGGACGCGCAATTCCGACATCATCCTCAATATTGATTTTGCCGCTACGCTGGCCGACTATGCCGGGGTGGACGCCCCGTCGTGTAGCGAAGGCCGCAGCTTCCGCGACAATCTGAAGGGCGAGACTCCGCGCGACTGGCGGCAGTCCATGTACTACCGCTACTGGACGCACCACAAGATCCGTCCCGCCCACATGGGCATCCGCAACCATCGCTACAAACTGATGTTCCTCTACGGCGATCCGCTGAATGCGACCGGTTCGGATAAGGCTTCCGTCACGCCGTCGTGGGAGTTCTACGACCTGCTGTCCGACCCCCACGAAGACCATAACGTCTACAATTCCCCCGCCTATGCCGGTGAAATCGAAAAGATGAAGCGCGAGCTGCTGCAACTGCGTCGCGAGGTTGGCGATACCGATGCCGCAACGCCCCGGATGCAGGAGATACTGGATAAATATTACTGGTAAGAGACAGGAATGCTGGTAAAATCGAAAGATCATCCATATTTATAGGCTTTTTATCTATTTTCTTTTTAGATGAAAAAGGCTTTCCTTTGCCCCATATCTTAATTCGTAATGATCATGAAGATGAAAATAATGACACATTTTTGCAATTGCGCCGTTCTCGCGCTGCTGTCTCTTGCCGCCTGCACGGAGATTCCCGGTGACAAGAGCAAGCCTGAATGGAAAGAATCTGCTTCGGGAGTATGGGAAATATCGGTCGGTAAACCCGAAAAGTTGAATCTGCTGAGTGAACTTGGCCTGCATCCGAAGTGGGATGCCATCAATGCGATGCCGAAAGCCGATCTGCCTGTCGACCGCGACGAGATCCGCTTCGAGGAAGTGGACGGCAAAACCTATATTCGTTTCCCGCTTGACAAAGGGGAAAAGATATTCGGGCTCGGCCTGAACTTCAAGACGGTCGAACAGCGCGGGCGGATCCTCGAACTGCATGTCGACCATTATGGAGGTAAGGATAACGGACGCACTCATGCGCCGGTTCCCTTCTTCGTATCCAGCAAAGGTTACGGAGCTTTTATCAACTCCGCCCGCTATATCAAAGCCTATGTCGGAACCGGTGTCCGCAAGGATACGAAGAATCCGCCGGAGGTGCAGGACCGCAATACCGATCCCGGTTGGAGTGCGCAGCCCTATTCCGATAACCTCGAATTTCTGGTTCCTGCCGAAGGCGTCGAGGTGGTGCTGTTTGCCGGACAGGACATGCAGGATGTCGTGCGCCGTTTCAACCTCTTCAACGGAGGGGGCGTGTTGCCTCCGAAATGGGGGCTGGGTTTCTGGCATCGTGTCCCGACTCTTTTCACTGACCGGCAGGTGCAGGACGAGATTGCTGAGTTCCGGAAACGGGGTTTCCCGCTTACCGTGATCGGTCTCGAACCGGGCTGGATGAGCCGCGCCTATCCTTGTACCTATGAATGGGATGCCACCCGTTTTCCCGAACCCGGAAAGTTTGTGGACGACCTTTTGCAGAAACATATCCGCACGAACCTCTGGTTCAATCCCGGTGTCTCTCCGGAATGCGAAATAAGGGACGCCATCGAGCCTTACACGGCTTCCCATACGGAATGGAACGGCCTGGTTCCGGATTACCGGATGCCTGAGGCACGCCGGATCATGCTGGATCATTTCAAAAAACACCAGTTGGATTTGGGTGTCAGCGGGTATAAGATGGATGAGAACGACGGCTACGACAACTGGTTGTGGCCCGATGTCGCCACCTTCCCTTCCGGTACGCCGGCGGAACAGATGCGGCAGATCTACGGCTCCCTGATGCAGCGCATGACGACGGATCTGTATCACGAGAAAAACCAGCGCACCTACGGGCTTGTGCGTGCCGGGAACGCCGGAACTTCCTCCTTCCCGTATGTGATCTATAACGATTATTATAATCACCGCGACTTTATCACGGCGCTGATCAACAGTTCGTTCATCGGCGTGCTGTGGACACCTGAAGTCCGTGCCTCCAAGACTTCTGAAGAATGGTTGCGCCGCATGCAGACCGTTTGTTTCTCTCCGGTCGCCATGCTGGATGCCTGGGCGGACGGGACGAAACCGTGGTCTTTCCCTGATGTGGAGAAGCAGGTGAACGAAATCTCCCTGCTCCGTATGCGCTTGATTCCGTATCTTTACACCGCATTTGCCGGTTACGCTTTCGAGGGGACGCCTCCCATGCGCGCCATGAACCTCGAACCGGGCTACGCCGCCGATGAACAGATCGAGAAGGGCAAGCTCGACGGGACGGAGAATCCGTATGCTATGGCGGTCAAACGTGAGGTGAAGGATCAGTTCATGGTCGGCGAAAATCTGCTGGTAGCTCCTCTCTTTGCCGGCGAAACCGAACGGAAAGTCATCCTCCCGCAAGGCCGATGGTATGATTTTTATACCGGAAAGTTGGCAGGGGAAGGCGAAGTCATTACCGTTTCTCCCGGCCTCGACCGTATTCCTGTTTATGTGAAGGATGGCGGGATCGTCCCGCTTTGTCCGCCTATAACTGAACTGGACGGTACGAAACTTCCGCTCGAGATCCGCCATTACGGTTCCAAGCCCGGTACTTTCCGCCTGTATGACGACGACGGGGAAACCTATAATTACGAGAAAGGCGAATATACGTATCTGACCATCACGGTCGATGTCGCTCCGGACGGTAGCAAACAAGGAAAAGTCTCTGTCCCGGAAGGCCGCGAGATCTGGTCGTATAATGGAGAATATACGTTCCGCTATATGACGGAGTAGTTATCCTTTCTTCATCTTTTTATACTCCCGCGGCGGCATTCCCATGATCTTGCTGAAAAGGCGGGAGAAATAGTAGGTATCTTCGATGCCGATCTTATAGCAGACCTGGTTCACCTTCATGTCCGTAAAGTCAAGAAGCTGGCAGGCCTGCTGTATTTTTAGCTGGTTGAAGTAGGCTAGCGGTGCGTAGCCCGTCCGCTGGCTGAACAGGACAGAGAAATGGGAAGAAGAATAGCCCGTGTGCGCGGCGATTTCCTGCAACGTCAGCTTTTTCTCGATGTTCTCCTTCATGAAATGGATGGCAGCCGTTACGATATCGTTCTTTCCCGTTTCGTGGCGGACGGCGTCCCGGTACTGTTGCAAATAGCGCAATGTCCCGAGGTAGTGGTAGAAGATGGAGCAGGCGTAGAGCAAGTTTTCATGGCTGTACCCCATCTCCAGTGTCCGGAGTATCTCTTCAAACATATCGATCCGGTTGCTGATGCGGGAGTGCATCCCAGGTTTGATCTCTATCGGGCGTGTGCACTGGCTGGCGAAATGGGGAGCCAGCTTTCCTTTAAAATGAATCCAGTAGATCGTCCACGGCTCTTCCTCGTTGGCCCCGTAAGCGTGCGGTTTCCCTGCCGGCAGGATGAAATATTGGTTGGCGGTCACCTGGAATTCCTCTCCTTCCGTCCGGTACCAGCCCGATCCCTCTATACAATAGATGAAAACGAACTGCGTGATCGGCTCCTGCCGTTCCCGGAAATGATGCCACGCTTTCGGATAGTATCCGATATCGGTAATGTGTAAAATGGAGGAAATAGGATCTTCCTCCATTTCGTGGATAATGGATTGTGGAAGGACAAGTGCCCGTTCTCCGCTGAAACCGTCTTTTCTTTTGATCATGATATGTTGATTTAGGAATGATGCAAACTTACGATTAAAATCGGAAGATTGTCCATCTATATCGACCTTTTATCTATTTATTTTTCTTCGGAAAGGTATTTACTTTGCATTTGTATCTTAATCATTCAATATTAACAAGTAAATGATGATTTATGGGTGAAACTTGTCCCCGCGTCAAGCGCGGGAACGGGACAAATCGATAAATCATCATTTACCGCAGATAACTTAATTACTAATTATCATGAAGCAAACAACAGGCTATTTATTATTGATCTGTCTCGTCTCGGCAATGGGCGGATTACTGTTCGGTTACGACTGGGTGGTGATCGGAGGAGCCAAGATATTTTATGAACCCTTTTTCAACCTGGAAGGTTCGGCAGCCCTTCGCGGATGGGCAATGAGCAGCGCACTGATCGGCTGTTTAGTGGGAGCTTTGCTTTCGGGTGCTTGGAGCGATCGCTACGGGCGTAAGAAAATGTTGATCGCGGCCTCTTTCCTTTTTGTCGCTTCGGCCGTCGGGACTGGGGCAGTGGACAGTTTTTTCTGGTTTGTTGTCTACCGCATTGTCGGAGGATTCGGTATCGGTATTGCATCGAATGTCTCTCCGGTTTATATAGCCGAGGTTTCCCCGGCATCCGTCCGTGGTAAGTTTGTTTCGCTCAACCAACTGACGATCGTGTTAGGTATTTTGATGGCTCAGTTGGCGAACTGGCAGATCGGCGAATATTTTACGGCCGGCAGCGAAACGCTGAGTGCGGAAAGTATTGAATGGGCCTGGCGCTGGATGTTTTGGGCCGAGTTGGTTCCGGCGGGATTGTTCTTTGCCCTCTCCTTTGTGATTCCCGAAAGTCCCCGCTGGCTGGCTACGGCCGGACGGTCTGACGAGGCTGGTAAGATCCTCGTGCGTGTAGGCGGTACGGACTATGCTGGGCAGACACTCTCTGAATTGGGACAGTTGAACGAAGACAAGAAGGAAAAGGCCAACTGGGGGGCGTTGTTGCAGCCCGGTGTGCGCAGTGTACTGGTGATCGGGATCGTACTGGCTGTTTTCCAACAGTGGTGCGGGATTAATGTGATCTTCAATTATGCGCAGGAAATCTTTTCGGCTGCCGGTTATGCCGTGTCTGATGTCCTGATGAATATCGTGGTGACGGGTGTGACGAACGTGATCTTTACGTTTGTCGCCATCTATACGGTGGATAAATGGGGGCGGCGCACGCTGATGTTTGTCGGTTCGGCAGGTCTGTCGGTGATCTACTTTATTTTAGGGACCTGCTATTTCTTAGGAGTAAGCGGCTGGCCGATGTTGCTCTTGGTCGTTTTGGCGATTGCCTGTTATGCGATGTCCTTGGCGCCGGTGGTCTGGGTGGTGCTTTCCGAAATTTTTCCTGTCCGCATACGCGGGATGGCAATGGCGCTTTCCACTTTCTTTCTTTGGGTGGCTTGTTTCTTGCTGACCTATACCTTCCCGATCCTGAACGAGGCGGTCGGCGCTTCGGGTACGTTCTGGCTGTATGCCGGGATCTGTTTGGCCGGTTTCCTCTTTATACGGGCTAAACTCCCTGAAACCAAGGGCAAGACACTGGAAGAACTGGAAAAAGAATTAACGAAATAAATTAAGAATATGGCAGTGAATGTAAAAGTTTGGGAGGAAGATATCCTTCTTCCTACATACGGCATCGGTAAACCGGAAAAGAATCCGATGTTCCTGGAAAAACGCGTGTATCAGGGTAGCAGCGGGGTGGTCTATCCCTATCCTGTGATTGAAAAGATCGAAGATACCTGTGAGGACAAGTCCTATCACGCCGTGTATCTGGAAAATGAATATATAAAGGTAATGATCCTGCCTGAATTGGGGGGGCGGGTACAGATGGCGTACGATAAGATCAAGCAGCGTCATTTCATCTACTACAACCATGTGATCAAACCGGCTCTGGTCGGTCTGACGGGGCCTTGGATCTCTGGTGGAATCGAGTTTAACTGGCCGCAGCACCACCGTCCGAGCACGTTCCTTCCGGTGGATTACTCGATCGAGAAAAAGCCGGACGGCAGTGTGATTGTTTGGGTTAGCGAAAGGGAACGGATGTTCCACCAGAAAGGTATGGCCGGGTTCACGTTACGTCCGGGCCGTGCTGTTCTGGAAATACAAGGGAGGGTGTATAACTCGACTCCTGTTCCGCAGACGTTCCTCTGGTGGGCGAATCCGGCGGTTGCCGTGAACGATCAGTACCAGTCGGTCTTCCCCGGCGATGTGAACGCCGTGTTCGATCATGGAAAGCGGGATGTCTCGCGCTATCCCATTGCTACGGGAACCTATTACAAGATGGACTATTCGGCAGGTGTCGATATCTCCCGCTATAAGAATATTCCCGTGCCAACGTCCTACATGGCGATCCGTTCCAGATATAATTTTGTCGGCGGCTATGAAAATGATACCCGTGCCGGTGTCCTGCACGTAGCCGACCATCATGTCTCTCCAGGCAAAAAGCAGTGGACTTGGGGAAACGGCGATTTCGGGCAGGCCTGGGATCGCAATCTGACGGATGCGGACGGTCCTTATATCGAACTGATGACGGGAGTCTACACTGACAACCAGCCGGATTTCACCTGGTTGCAACCGTATGAAGAGAAGACCTTCACCCAGTATTTTATGCCGTACAGGGAATTGGGAGTGGTGAAGAATGCTTCTTCCGACCTGTTGATGAACATCGAACCGGAAGGCAATGTTTCCCGCTTGAAAATCTTCGCTACTTCGACGCAGAAGGATTTGCATATCGTGGTTATGAAAGGAGAGAAACAAGTCCTGGATATCATTCGGGATATCACGCCTGAAACGATCCTTGAAGAGTGGGTTCCGGTCGACACCCTGACCGATGTCCGCGTCTCCATCTGCAATTCGAAGGGGAAACTCCTTCTGTCTTGGGAACCCGAACCTAACGAGATAAAGGAAGTTCCCGAACCGGCAAAAGCCGCTCTCGATCCGAAGGATATCCGGACGACGGAACAACTTTACCTGACCGGTTTGCATCTTGAACAATATCGTCATGCGACCTATTCCGCAACCGACTATTATGAAGAGGCGCTCAGCCGTGATCCGGACGATGTCCGCAATAATAACGCAATGGGATTATGGCTGATCCGCAAGGGGCAGTTTGCAAAAGCCGAACCTTATTTGCGTCGTGCTGTCAAGACACTGACGGAAAAGAACCCGAACCCGTATGACGGAGAGCCTTTGTATAATCTCGGATTGTCGCTTAAATACCAGGGCAAGACGGATGAAGCCTACGACTGTTTCTATAAAGCCTGTTGGAATGCGGCTTGGCAGGATGCCGGATATTATTCGTTGGCCCAGTTGTCCGCTTCGAAAGGCAATTGGGAGGAGGCTTTGTATGAAATCGATAAATCCCTGCTTCGCAACTGGCATAATTTGCGCGGTCGCCATTTGAAGGCTGTCGTTCTCCGCCATCTCGGACGTGTGGACGAGGCGTTGGCTTTGATCCGGGAATCCCTCGCGATCGACCGCTTCAACTTCGGCTGTAGTTTTGAAGAGTATCTGTTGACGGGCGAGAAGGCTGTTCTGGATGACTTGCTCGTACGGATGCGTTCGGAAGGGCATAACTACGAGGAATTATCGCTCGACTATGCCTCTGCCGGCTGCTGGGAAGAGGCTCTGAAAGTGGTTGAGGTGGCTTTCGAAGTCGTTGTCTCGGAACGCACATTGCTGTATTATTATAAAAGTTGGTTTTTATTATCCTTAGATCGTCTGAAAGAGGCCGAAATGGCGATCTGCGTTGCCGAGCATCAACCGGCTGACTGTTGTTTCCCGAATACCCTTGAAGCGATCATGGCTTTACAGGCGGTGATCCGGTTTGCGGATGTCGCACCCAAAGCCCATTACTATTTGGGTAACCTGTGGTACGACAAACGACAGTATCCTGAAGCTGTAGCCGAATGGGAGAAGTCGGTCGAACAGGACGATACGTTTCCGACAGTTCTTCGTAACTTGTCACTGGCCTATTTCAACAAACTGAATAAACAGCAGGAAGCAGTGGTTCTGCTCGAAAGGGCGTTTAAACTGGATATACGGGATGCCCGCATCCTGATGGAGCTCGACCAATTGTATAAGCGCCTGAACCGTTCCCATGCCGATCGTTTGGACTTGTTAGACAAGTTAAAAGATGTGGCTTTCTCCCGTGATGACCTTTATCTGGAATATGTCACCTTATTGAACCAGCTAGGACGCTACGAGGAGGCGATCCGCATGATCGATGCCCGCCGTTTCCATCCCTGGGAAGGAGGAGAAGGGAAAGTCCCAGCACAGTATCAGTTGGCACGTGTCGAGTTGGTAAAAGCCTGCCTGAAAGCCGGAGAGAATCAAAAAGCATTGGACTTGATCGAAGAATGTTTCATCTATCCTCATAACTTAGGCGAGGGGAAACTCTATGGCGCCCAGGAGAACGATTTCAATTACTACAAAGGTTGTGCCTTGCAAGCATTGGGACGTGAAGCCGAGGCCCGCGAACTGTTCCTGGCCGCTAGCATCGGGAATAGCCAGCCGGCAGCCGCCATGTACTACAATGATCAGAAACCGGATAAGATCTTCTATCAGGGATTGGCTCTCCGTAAGTTAGGACGTGAAGATGAAGCCCGCGGCCGCTTTAACCGGCTGATCGACTTTGGTGAAAAACATTTGTTCGACACTTTCAAGATGGACTATTTTGCCGTTTCGCTTCCTGATCTCCAGATTTGGGAAGACGACATGGACAAGAAGAACCGCATCCATTGTAACTATCTGATGGGGTTGGGGCATCTCGGACTCGGCGACCTAGACAGGGCAGAACGCTATTTCCGTATCGCCGCCGGAATGGATAACAACCACCAGGGAGTACAGATACATTTGAAAATGGTCGGAAACCTTATATAGTGTAATGGACGGACTGATAAATGAATTACTTAAACTGATAGGATTATGAAGCAGGTAAACATCTTTTTATTGGGGGCCTTGGTGAGCTTGGTATTCTTTCTGTCCTGCAAGGAGACTTCTTCCGAACTGTCTCTGGCAGGTGAGTGGCAATTTGCTTTGGATCCGGCTGATGCTGGAATAGGGCAGGAGTGGCAGAAGAAAGGCTTGGCAGATGTTGTCCGTCTGCCGGGGTCATTACAAGAGCAGGGGAAAGGCGATGATGTCAGCCTGGATACCCGGTGGACCGGACAGGTTGTCGATAGCTCCTGGTATAATGCTCCCGAATATGCCAAATACCGGCAGCCGGGTAATATCAAAGTGCCTTTTTGGCTGAATCCGGACAAGCATTATGTCGGTGTAGCCTGGTATCAGAAGAAGGTGAATGTTCCTTCCGGTTGGGAGAACCGACCGGTAGTGCTCAGTCTTGAACGGACGCATTGGGCGACCACTCTCTTTTTGGACGGCAGGAAGGTCGGGGAGCAGAACTCCTTACAGACTCCTCACCGCTATCTCCTTGAAGGGTTGGATGCCGGTGAGCATACTCTTACGCTGCGTGTGGACAACCGCCTCTATGCTGACGTGGGGATAAATGCGCACAGTGTCTCCGACCATACGCAAAGCAACTGGAACGGCATTATAGGCGATATGAAACTATCGGCAAAACCTTCTCTGTATATCGGATCTGTACGGATCTATCCGGATATAAAGAAGAAACAAGCGTTGGTAAAGGTACAACTGAAAGGAAATACCGGGAAAGGAACTACTACGGTCGTTATGCAGGCAGAAACATTGGAAGGTAAAACCGTCGGTAATCCAGTCCGTTTCGCTGTAGAGGCGGGAGAGGGGGCGCCCGCTCATGCAGAGGCTACCGTTGATCTGGGAGAAGAAGCCCGGCTTTGGTCGGAACATAGTCCGAATGTTTATAAAATGAAAGTCTCCCTGGAATCCCCGGATGGCATCGATGAGGCAAGCTACAATTTTGGTTTCCGTGAGTTCAAGGCAAACGGTACGCGTTTCGAGATTAACGGGCAGCCTGTTTTCTTACGTGGTACGCTCGAATGCTGCATATTTCCACTGACAGGGTATCCCGCCATGCAAAATGATTATTGGGCGAAGATCTACCGTACCTGCAAGGAATACGGCTTGAATCATGTCCGTTTCCATTCCTGGTGTCCTCCGGAAGCCGCTTTCCATGTGGCTGACAGTATGGGAATCTACCTGCAAGTGGAATGCGGTGGATGGGCGGAAGTCGGTAGCGGCAAACCGCAGGATCAGTGGTTGAAGGAAGAAAGTGATCGCATCCTTGAAGAATACGGCAATCATCCTTCTTTCTGCATGATGGTCTATGGCAATGAACCCGGTGGGGCGGACCAAGTGCGCTATCTTTCCGGCCTGGTCGATCATTGGAAGAAGAAAGATCCCCGTCGTGTCTATTCAAGTGCCGCCGGATGGCCTTATGTGGAGAATGCCGATTATTGGAACACCCCTGATCCGCGCATACAGGCTTGGGGCGCAGGCATCAACAGTATTATCAACCGCGAGGCTCCCCGGACGGATTACGATTTTGCCGGTAAGATCCGGTCGAATATGCCGACTGTCAGCCATGAAATCGGGCAGTGGTGTGTCTACCCCAACTTTAAGGAAATAGAGAAATATACTGGTGTACTGAAAGCCAAAAATTTAGAAATATTCAAAGAGACTTTAGCAGGGAAAGGCATGGAAGATATGGGAGAGAAATTCCTTTATGCATCCGGTCGTCTGCAGACCCTCTGTTATAAGGCGGATATCGAAGCGGCTCTCCGTACACAGGGTTTTGCCGGTTTTCAACTGCTTGACCTGCACGATTTTCCCGGACAGGGGACGGCCTTGGTAGGTGTGCTTGATCCTTTCTGGGACGAGAAAGGGTATGTGACGGGTGAGGAATACCGTACGTTCTGCAACAGTACTGTTCCGCTGGCTCGCTTCCCGAAGATGGTCTGGTTGAATAATGAAAAACTGGAAGTTCCGCTGGAAATAGCCCACTTCGGTGAGAAGCCGCTTCCCGAAACAACGATCCGCTGGACTGTTTCGACTGCGGATAAGCAGGTATTGAAGGAAGGCTCTTTCACGCGTGAGATACCCTTCGGCAATTGTATTCCGGCCGGGACGATTGGCTGCGACCTTTCTGAGATCGAAGAACCTTCCCAACTTCTCGTCTCTGTCCGAATTGGAGACACGGATATACGGAATCAGTGGAATATATGGGTTTACCCGGCAGTGAAAAAAGAGGTGAGAAATCTCCCGTATATCACGACACGCCTGGACCGGATGACACAGGATAAACTGAATAAGGGTGAATCTGTCCTGCTGCTGACTTACGGGACTGTTCCGCCTGAAAAGGGAGGCGACATAGTCGTCGGCTTCTCCAGTATCTTCTGGAATACGGCTTGGACCCGCGGACAGGCTCCGCATACACTTGGTGTCTATTGTGATGCAAAACATCCGGCATTGGCTGCTTTCCCGAATGAGGGAATGAGTGACTACCAATGGTGGGATCTGATGAACCGTTGCGATGCCATGATCTTGGATGACTATCCGAAGGATTTCCGCCCGATCGTCCATATTGTCGACGATTGGTTCACGAATCGCAAACTCGGAATGCTTTACGAAGCCCGTGTCGGAAAAGGTAAATTGTTGGTTTGTGGCGCCGACCTGCAAAACGATTTGGATAAACGCCCGGCGGCAGCCCAGTTCCGGCAAAGCCTTTTGGAATATATGGCATCCGAATCGTTCAACCCGTCGCAGGAGTTAAAAATAGAAGACGTATTATACACTAAATAAAAGTAAAGAATGAAAAGACTCTCTATGTTGTTGGTCGGCCTGTTTGCCTGTCTGACGGTTCAGGCGGCACAGACCGACCGGATGGATCTCTCCGGCCTGTGGCGTTTTCAGTTAGACCCGATGGGATTCGGCAAGACCCCCGGATCGGAATTGTATTTGAGCAAACTGACGGAAACAATCGAGTTGCCCGGTTCTATGGATGAAGGGGGCAAGGGGATCCGGAATATTGTGGCCCATGTGGATCGCCTGAGCCGCAAGTTCGAATACTGCGGACAGGCGTGGTATCAGCGTGAAGTCGTGATACCCGAAGAGTGGGAAGGAAGAGAAATTATTCTCTCGCTGGAACGCTGTCATTGGGAGACAGCTGTCTTTGTGGATGGCGAACCGGTTGCAACCGATGAACGCCTTTCCACTCCGAACCGCTTTATTCTGACAAAACAGTTGACACCCGGTTTGCACACGCTGACACTTTGTGTCGACAACCGCCTGAAATACCCGATGGACCAGTGGAATCACGGGACAACCGAATACACGCAAACCAACTGGAACGGTGTTGTCGGCCGGATGGAGCTCATCGCCAAACCGTCCTGCTATATCGGGAAGATGGATATTTATCCTAACCTTGAAGCGAAGAAGGTTAAAGTATGCCTTGCCCTCCACGTTTCCGGAAAACAGGCAGAGGGAGAACTCACCCTCCGTATCCGGGAGAAAGACGGTAAAGAGGTCTGCCGGACAGTAGTCCCCGTGTCTCTTTCCGGCAAAGATGAGAAGATCGAGCAGGAGCTTGCTTTAGGCAGGGACATGAAACTGTGGGACGAGTTTTCTCCTGCTTTATATGATTTGACTGCTACTCTTGCGACGGAGGCAGGCGAGGATACTTGCACGTCTGTCTTCGGTATGCGCCACGTGGAACAAGGCCGGCATCATATCCGTGTGAACGGTCGCGATATTCACCTGCGCGGTGTCCTGGATTGCTGCGTTTTCCCGCTCACCGGCTATCCGGCCACGGATGTGAAGGAGTGGAAACGTATCTTCAACACAGTGAAAGATTACGGTATGAACCACGTCCGCTTCCATTCTTGGTGTCCGCCGGAAGCCGCTTTCGATGCGGCGGACGAATTGGGACTGTATCTGCAAGTCGAACTTCCGATGTGGATCAAGGATGTCGGGCAGTACCCGGCTCGTCGCGATTTCTTCGAGAAAGAAATGTATGCCATATTAGACGAATATGGCAACCATCCTTCCTTTATCCTTTTTTGCAACGGTAATGAGAACGAAGGCGATTTTGCCGTCCTCGAAGACCTTGTGAAGAAGGGACAGGCTCGTGACAACCGTCGTCTCTATTCCGCCTCTACAGCTCGCACGCATGTGAAGTCTGATCAGTATTATGCCTCTCACGTGGCTGCCAATGTCGGAGAAAAGAACAAACGTTGGATCACTGTCTACGAAGGCAAACCTTCCACTGACTGGGATCGCAGCGAAGAGTCGGCCATTGATGTGCCGGTCATCGCACATGAGACGGGGCAGCGTTGCATGTACCCTAATTTCGAGGAGATGAAGAAGTATACAGGCGCTCTCGAACCTCGTAACTTCAAAGTTTATCAAGACCGTCTCGCCAAGAACGGCATGCTGCATCAGGCGGGTGAGTTCTTTCGGGCGACAGGCGCACATACCGTACTTCAGTATAAAGAGGTGAACGAAGCGTTGTTGCGTACCTCTACTTCCGGCGGTTTCCAGTTGCTCGGTCTTTCGGATTTTCCCGGACAAGGGAGTGCCTTTGTCGGTATCTTGGATGCCTTCTGGGAAAGCAAAGGGTTGGTAACCCCTGAGAAATACCGTGAATCATGTGCTCCGATCGTCCTGCTGGCGCGCTTTCAGAAGCGTGCTTACACAAATGCGGAGACCTTTACTGCGAAGATGGGCATCTATCATTTCGGTCCCGAAGCAATCCGTAAAGGGCAGTTGACTTGGCAGCTCGAAAGCGAAAGCGGAGAGATTGCGGCAAGCGGCAAGCTGGGCCATAAGGAGATCCCATTCAGTACGGTCGATTCTTTAGGAGTTATCCATATCCCGTTGGACAAGATCACGATTGCCGGACGCTACACCCTGAAAGCGCGTATTGCCGGAAATATCCGTAACGAATGGGACATTTGGGTCTATCCTGCCGTCAAGGAGCCTGCATCCGAAGGTTACAAATATGTCCGTCGGTGGACTGAGGCTAAGGAACTCCTTCAAAAAGGCGAGAACGTCCTGCTGATCCCGGACAGTTGTGCCGGACGGAAGACGCATTTCGCCAGCCATTTCTGGAACCCGATCATGTTCAACTGGAACCCCATGATCGTAGGGACGCGCATTGAACACCGGCACCCGGTTTTCCGCGACTTCCCAACCTCTTACTATGCCGATTGGCAGTGGTGGGATATTCTGAACTACGCCACGGCTGTCGACTTGACCGATATGCGTGCCTTGACCCCCGTTATCCAGAGTGTCGATACCTACGAGGTTAACCGTAAGCTCGGTGTCTCGTTTGAAGCCCGTGTCGGTAGCGGCAAGCTGTTTGTCCTTGTGGTCGATCCGGTTAAGGATATAGAGAAACGCCCGGCCATGCAGCAATTGCTGACATCAGTCCGCAACTATGTCGCTTCCGACCGTTTTGCCCCGACTGTTACCCTGCAACTTTACGAACTCGATGCTTTGTTCGACTATAACAAAATCCGGGAGACGGAAACTCGTTCGGACGAAGCTGTCAAGCAGTTATTAAATCAATAAACCGTATCTTTGCAGGAGACAAAGAAAGAATAATATCGATTTAATACGAATGAAAAAGGAATTTTGGCTAACTTGCATAAGCGCATGCCTATTGGCTGCCTGTTGCGAAAAGGAGTCACTGCCTGTCACGCCGACAAGCAGTGACTTGCAGTTTGATCACTTGGCCACGACCTGGGACGAAGGTGTCCCGTTGGGAAATGCCACGGTAGGAACATTAGTCTGGCAACGCGATTCTGTGCTACGTTTTTCGCTGGATCGGACGGATCTCTGGGACTTGCGCCCGATGGATAGTATTGCAGGACCGAACAATCGTTTTGCCTGGGTCTGTGAGCAGGTGAGGAAAGGGGATTATCTGCCGGTGCAGAAGAAGTTCGACCACCCCTATAATGCTTTGCCTGCCCCGTCTAAGATACCGGGGGCGGCTTTGGAGTTCCCGTTGAATATCGGGAAGGTTTCTTCCGTACATCTTTTCCTCAATAATGCCCTTTGTGAGGTGCTTTGGGAGAACGGGACGAAGTTGAAAACGTTCGTGCATGCCGACGAACCGGTCGGATGGTTTGTCTTCGAGAATCTGCCGGATACGGTTTCGCCGGAGATCATTGCACCCCGCTACAGCAATCCGGATGAGATCGCAGGCGACAACTCGCATGCCGGTCCGGCCTTAGGACGCCTCGGATATAAACAGGGGACGATACAGAAGGAAGCCGGTACGACCACTTTCCATCAGGAAGGGTGGGGAGGCTTTTCGTACGATGTGGTCGTCCGTTGGCAGCAGAAAGGCGGCACGCTCAGCGGCGTATGGAGCCTGACCTCTTCTTTGGCCGCCGACCGGGCCGACCAGGAAACGGCAGAGGCGATGGAGCGTGGCGTGGAGGCAGACTACCGCTCGCATATGAACTTCTGGAAAGGCTATTGGACACAGTCGTCCGTCTCGCTGCCGGATACGCTCCTGCAGAAACAGTACGACAACGAGATGTACAAGTTCGGGTCGGCTGCCCGCGAGGACTCTTATCCGATTTCCCTTCAGGCAGTCTGGACAGCCGATAACGGGATGTTGCCGCCCTGGAAAGGAGACTACCATCATGACCTGAACACACAGTTGAGTTATTGGCCTGCCTATACCGGCAACCATTTGCAGGAGGGGATGGGCTATCTGAATACCCTCTGGGAACAGCGTGATGTGTATAAAAAATATACCCGCGAGTATTTCGGGACGGACGGGATGAATGTTCCCGGCGTTTGCACCCTGACCGGCGAGCCGATGGGCGGATGGGTACAGTACTCCATGTCGCCGACGGTCAGCGCATGGCTGGGACAGCATTTCTATCTGCACTGGAAGTATTCGGCCGACCGCATTTTCCTGAAAGAGCGGGCCTACCCGTTTCTGAAGGACGTGGCGACTTATCTCGAACAGATCTCCACAGTCGATGCCGACGGAGTACGCCGGTTGCCGCTGAGTTCCAGCCCGGAAATTTTCGACAACTCGATCAATGCGTGGTTCAAGGATATGACAAACTATGACCTTTCCTTGATGCACTTCGCTTTCAATGCCGCTTCCGAGCTGGCTTCCGAATTGGAGCTGGCAGACGAGGCCGCCCACTGGAAAGCGATCGGTGCTCAACTGCCCGATCTGAACCTGGATGAAGACGGGGCTTTGACCTTTGCAAAAGGTTTCCCTTACGACCAGTCGCACCGTCATTTCTCCCACGCCATGTCGATCCATCCGCTCGGCCTTGTTGATTGGAGTCAGGGCGAGAAATCCCAGGAGATCATAAAAGCGACCTTGAAGAAGCTACAGGATTTCGGGCCTGATTACTGGTGCGGCTATTCCTATAGCTGGTTCGGGAATATGAAAGCCCGTGCTTTCGATGGGGAAGGGGCTGCCGATGCACTGCGCACCTTTGCCGAATGTTTCTGCCTCCCGAATACGTTCCATGCGAACGGCGACCAGACGAAAAGCGGAAAGTCGAAATTCACCTACCGTCCGTTTACTTTGGAAGGAAACTTCGCCTTTGCCGCCGGTATCCAGGAGATGCTGCTCCAGAGCCATACGGGCGTTATCCGGGTGTTCCCGGCTGTACCGGTTGCCTGGCAGGATGTATCTTTCGACAAACTGCGTGCTATGGGGGCTTTCCTTGTCTCGGCCGAAAAGGTGGCGGGGCAGGTGCGGCAAGTCCGTATCTTGCCCGAACAGGGCGGGACGTTGCGTCTGGCTATCCCTGAAGGATGCAAAGTCGCTTCCGTAACGGGCAACAAGGGAGATAAACTGGAGAAGGAGGGAGTCCTGATTCTGGAAACAGAGAAAGATAAAACAGTGACAGTACAATACAATTAACTTATATGAAACACGTAAACAAGATTTTAGCAGGATTGATAACCTGCTGCGTTATCCTCCTGTTCTCAGGATGCAGTCCCAGACAAGGGGAGAAGCACGATTTTTCTATCGGGAAGGGAACCTTCCTGCTGGATGGCAAACCATTTGTGATTAAGGCGGCGGAGATACATTACACCCGTATCCCCGCCGAATACTGGCAACATCGTATTCAGATGTGCAAGGCGCTCGGCATGAATACGATCTGTATCTATGCGTTCTGGAATATCCATGAGCAGAAACCGGGCGAGTTCGATTTCAAGGGGCAGAACGATATTGCCGCTTTTTGCCGGCTGGCCCAGAAAGAAGGCATGTATATCATGTTGCGTCCCGGCCCTTATGTCTGCTCTGAGTGGGAGATGGGCGGACTGCCCTGGTGGTTGTTGAAGAAGGAGGATATCAAGCTCCGTACCAACGATCCCTATTTCCTCGAACGGACGAAGCTGTTCATGAACGAGATCGGCAAGCAGTTGGCTGACTTGCAGGTGACCCGGGGCGGGAATATCATCATGGTACAGGTCGAGAACGAGTATGGGGCATATGCTACCGACAAGGCGTATATCGCCAATATCCGCGATGCGGTAAAAGCAGCCGGCTTTACCGATGTTCCTTTGTTCCAGTGCGACTGGAGCTCTACTTTCCAGTTGAACGGTTTGGATGACCTGGTCTGGACGATCAACTTCGGGACAGGAGCCAATATCGATGCCCAGTTCAAGAAGTTGAAAGAGGCACGCCCCGATGCTCCGCTGATGTGCAGCGAGTTCTGGAGTGGATGGTTCGACCATTGGGGACGCAAGCACGAGACGCGCGATGCCGGGGTGATGGTTTCCGGTATCAAGGACATGCTGGACCGCCATATCTCCTTCTCGCTCTATATGGCGCACGGGGGGACGACTTTCGGACATTGGGGCGGTGCGAACAGCCCGGCCTATTCCGCCATGTGCAGCTCCTACGACTATGACGCCCCGATCAGCGAGGCGGGGTGGGCGACTCCCAAATACTACAAGTTACGTGAACTGCTGACACAATATGCCGATTCCGGCCAGGTCATACCCGATGTCCCGGCAGCTTATCCTTTGATCGAGATCCCGGCGTTCACCGTCGGCGAAGTGGCTCCGCTGTTCGACAATCTGCCTGCTCCCCAGGCTTCGAAAGAGATTAAACCGATGGAGCAGTTCGACCAAGGTTGGGGAACGATCCTCTACCGGACGACTCTGCCTGCCGTAAAGGAAGGAACGACCCTGTTGATCGATGAGGTGCATGACTGGGCACAGGTCTTTGCCGATGGCAAACTGTTGGGCCGTCTGGATCGTCGCAGAGGTGAAAACACGGTGGTGCTGCCGGCTTTGGCAGCAGGAACGCGCCTGGATATCCTGGTAGAGGCGATGGGACGTGTCAACTTCGATGTTGCCATCCACGACCGTAAGGGGATTACGGATAAGGTGGAACTGATTAGCGACACCGGCAGACAGGAACTGGAAGACTGGCAGGTTTACAGCTTCCCGGTCGATTACGCTTTCGTACAGGACAAGAAGTATGCAGCGGGAGACAAACTCGACGGACCGGCTTATTACCGGACTACTTTCGAGCTGGATGAAGTCGGAGACGTGTTCCTCGACATGCAGACTTGGGGAAAAGGCATGGTTTGGGTAAACGGAAAGGCGATGGGCCGCTTCTGGGAGATCGGACCTCAGCAGACTTTGTTTATGCCCGGATGCTGGTTGAAGAAGGGAAAGAACGAGATCATCATCCTCGACCTGTTAGGCCCGGAAAAGGCTGTAGTGGAAGGCCGGAAGGAACCGATCTTGGATATGTTGCGGGCTGAAGCCCCGGCTACCCACCGTGAAGAGGGGCAGACGCTGAACCTGAAAGGTGAGAAACCGGTTGCCAACGGTGCTCTGAAACCCGGAAACGGCTGGCAGGAAGTGAAGTTCGGCCAGACTGTCAAGGGCCGCTATTTCTGCCTCGAAGCATTGGATGCACAGGATGGCAAGGACAATGCCGCTATGGCCGAGTTCTATTTGTTGGACGAAGACGGCAAGCCGCTTCCCCGCCAACATTGGAATATCTCCTATGCGGACAGCGAAAGCACGCAGTGGGGTAACTTCACTGCCGATAAGATCTATGACTTGCAGGAATCTACCTATTGGAGCACGAAGCAGGGAGACAAATATCCGCACCAGGTCGTGATCGATTTGAAGGAAGAGCAGACGATATCCGGTTTCCGCTACCTGCCCCGTGCAGAAGAAGGATTCCCCGGCATGATCAAAGGATATAGGGCGTATGTGAAAGCTACACCTTTTGCGATGTAATTCTGTCTTCGCTCTTCCGGGCTAGCACAGGAACGAATAAAAGAAAAAAGGTTATAGGGAATTTTATTTTACCCTATAACCTTTTTTCTTTTACTTTATAACGTATATGATTTTACCTTACAAGGTATATACTGTTTGTAGACGAGCCTTAGAAAATGTCTATTCCAGCAAGGGCGGCAGCCTCCGTACGGGCGGCGATTTCCGCTGCTTCTACTTGGACGTAGCGGGCTTTTACCGTTTGCTTGAAATGATGGTAGCGTTTGGATGGGTCGTTGATCAGGTTGCCGAATTCGAAGCGTTCCACCTCTTTCCAGTTCTTCCCGTCGTTGCTGATCCGGATGATACCGGCTACTGTGCCCTTACCGCCTTGTTTTTGCGGGGTGAAGGCAAAGCCGCTTACCGTTTGCTGGCTGCCGAGGTCGATGGCAAGGGATTGCGCGGTCTTGTCGGCTATCTTCCATCCCTTCTTGACCAGCCCAAACCGTTCTTGTAAGATGGCTCCCTTTTCTCCGTTCAGGATGGCTACCGCTTTCAGTTCGCTGTTTCCCATCAGGAAAGGTGCTTTATATTCGGTAGAGCCTGCCGATGGTTCCGTTCCGTCTGTCGTATAGTAGATCTTGAAACCTGCGTTCAGGTTCTCGGCAATGTTCTCACCGTGTGCTTTCCAGCCGAATTCTTGTGTCATCGGTTCGATGGTAACCAGGCCGTCTATGCTTCTCTGTGCGCTCAACCGGGGCGGACGGGCTTTGTAGTGATGGGCGGAGATGGTGCAGATGGCGGGTGTCAGGCGGGATTCGAGTATGCGGACCCGTATCTTGTCCGTCGTGACATCCGGGAAGCGCAGGATTCGTTTGTAGCCGATGTTGGTGGCATGGGCGATCTCTTTCCATCCTCCGTCGATCCAGGCATCCACGGCGTGTTTCTCTACCCGTTCCCCGTTGGTGGCAATCGCTTCCTGGAGAATCAGGCGGTTGAGGGTGACAGGTTGGGGAGTGGAGATGACGATTCCCGCCCCGTCCTTATCGACCGTCACATAGGTGTCTGCATTTTGGTCGAGCACCTCTTTCGGGCCTTTTGCCTGACGGAACAGGTCGGTCCCGTAGGTTTCCCGGATTCGCTGGCCGGTTTCTTTCAATACGGCTACATCCGTCGGAGAGAATTTTCCGTTCCGGTTGGGCGGGATGTTCAACAGGAAAGTGGAGTTGCCTCCTACGGCGCGTTCATAGATGTCGAACACATCGTCGGTGCTTCGTACTTTCTGGTGCGTGTCGTCCCGGTAGAACCAGCCTTCGCGGATGGAAGTGTTGGTTTCGGCCTGCTGGTAATGCAGGTATTTGGCTTTATAGAGCTGTTCACGGCTTCCGAGGTCTTTGTCCGTCATATCGGCGAAGTTCGACATCGTGTCCGGATTTGCCTGGTAGGGGATCACGTTCCACTCGGTCGACCGTGTGCCGCCGGCTTCATTGCCGCACCACCGGACATCTTCCCGTCCGAAGATAACGGCATCGGGGGCAAGTGCCTTGATCAGTTTTTTCCAGGCGGGATAGTTGTAGGTCTGTCCGCCTTTCCGCTTGGGATGTGCCCCGTCGAACCATACTTCGTGGATCGGGCCGTATTCGGTCAGGATCTCGAAGAGTTGGTTGAGGAAGTATTCGTTGTAGTCGTCCACTACGAATTCGAAACGGGTCTTGTTGGCAAAAGGCCGTCCGGGGACTTCCCGCGGGATGGTCCGTTTGGTGTATGGGCTGAGGTTGCCGTACAGCCCTTCCGGGTTTTCGATATGGTACAGGTCTGCCGGTGACAGATAGACGCCTAACTTCAGCCCGTACTTGCGGCAGGATTCCGACAGGTCTTTCAGGATGTCGCCTTTGCCGTTGCGGAAACCGGTGGACATGATGCCGTGTTTTGTGTAACGGCTTTGCCACAGGACGAACCCGTCATGGTGCTTGACCGTCAGGATCACCATTTTCATGCCGGCGGCTTTCATGGCCTCGCACCACTGATCCGTGTCGAGCTCTTTCAGGTCGAAGACTTTCGGGTCTTCCTTTCCGCTTCCCCATTCCAACCGGGTAAAACTGTTCGGTCCGAAATGGATGAAGGCGATAAACTCGTTTTGCAATGCCGCCAACTGGTTGGGCGAAGGCACGACATGGGCGGCTTTCGCGATGATGTCCGCATGGCTGTCGCCAGCTTCGACCTTGATCGTGTTCTGAAATTGCATCTGCTTGTCCTGGGCTTGCCCCTGTAGGGACAACATGGCTCCAAGCAGGAGGATAAAGGTGTGTTTCATGTTTATAAGCGATTATTATTGAATAGTGAAATTATTTGTCTCAACGACTTGTCCGTCCCGGAGGAACACGACCTGATAACCGGCCTTATCCGTCCATTCTCCCTTCTTGGGGGTAAAGGCCAGTTCCGTTTTCTCATACGGTTTTAGCGCCTTTATTTTCCGACTGCCCATTAACATTCCGTTCTGTTTGACCTCGATGGTTGTCTCCCCGGAGGCCGAAAGCCCGAAGTTCCGGATTTCGACTCTGACTTCGTTTTTGTCTTTCCGGTAGACGGGACGCAAGCTGGACAGCAGGGGCGGCGTATAATCGGCATACGGCAGGCTCGCATAGCCGAATAGCATCTTTCCTTGCTTGTCTTTCCCGATCATCTTCGGGGCGAACTCATCCGGTGTGATACCGCTTCCCCGTCCGTCGAACGTGAGGATCAGGTCTTTTCCGGAGCTTTCGGTCCGGATCACTTGGCTTCCCCGTCCGAAGTTCACTTCGTTGTATGAACCGAACCGCAGGGACGGCACATCGATCTCCCGGACCGGATCGAAGCCTTCTTCCGCCAGGATCTTGACCTGGATGATTTCAGTGGAGGCTGTTATCGGTGTTCGGTTCAGGACGGACAATAACATCCCCTTGTTCATCGGGATACAGATATTCTTCGAACTGTGGTTGTCATTGCCATGATCATCCCATTTGACGGTATCGATGACGGCAAAGTTCATCTGCTCTACACGTCCTTGTTTGTCTTGGAATACTTTAGGACGTTCGTATTTGAACCAATGCTCGACATGCCCGTCCCGGTGGAAGGAGATTCCGGGCACATAGGCTTCCCCTTGCTCCGTCACCCAGTGGATGCCGTCTTTGGAACGTTGGTAGAAGGCGATACGCCCTAACCAGTCATTCACAATCAGGTGGTATTGCAGGGAATCCCGCCAGATGACCGGGTCCTCGAACTCTCCTTTGACAGGCGGATAAACCCGCTTGTCCGTGATCTGCTCGTAAGGGGCGATGCCGTCTTTGCTGATCCAGATGCCTCCTCCCCGGCAAACCATCAGGTAGGAACCATCCTGCCTTTTGGCAAAGCTGAGGTTGCTCAGTCCTTCGATGATCTTCCGGTCGCGGGGATTGAACGTGAACTTTCCGTATTGCCAGGGGCCGTTGACCTGGTCGGCTATATAATATCCGTCGATGACATACACGACGATCCGGCCGTCGTTGAGGACGAAAGCCTCCGGGTTATGCCCTTTCCCTATCGTGTCTTGGATGGTGAAAGGCCCGTGCAGGCGATCGCCGGTCGCATGGTAAACGGTTGAATTGGGCCATTCCATATGCCCTTTGGGAGCGCTTTCCGGCCATCCGCATACGAACAGGTGGTATTTCCGGTCCGGCGTTTGCAGGATGTTGCCTCCCCAGAAGGAGATATCGGGACGTTCGATACCGTTATCGATATACCGGGGGCGTACGCTGTCCGCTCCCCACGTGTCCCCGGAGAGCGTACCTTCTGGCATTGCTTCGAAACGGTCCATGTAGCGTCCGCCTGTAATGAGGTGCTTCCATTCTGCCGGCCGTTCTCTTTCCGTGATTTGGGCGATGAGTGGCAGGGGAGCCAAACAGGCTGTTGCTAACAGTAATTTCAATTTTTGTATGTTCATATGCTTCTGTATATACGATATTTGCCCAGCAACGATTGTTACAAGGCAAATATAGCAGTCTTTCTTCACATAGTTAGTAAATGGATTCGGGTTTTTCCCGCGAACTTGATTGTCCGGCAGTCAGAAACCGGGCGATGACATCAGGAGACGTATGCGGTGCGGGATTGAAGGCACCGGATTTCATATATTCCACGAGGCTGTGGAGTAACTGTTTCTTTTCGGGGCTTCTGGCTTGCTCGCGAAGCAGATCCATGCTGCACATGATCAATTTCCCGTTCAGGCAGTTTGTCTCGAACAAATTGGCCAGACGACGGTTGTTGGCGAAGTTGTCCACACATTCGACGAGGGGAGTCACTTCGGTATACAAGCTGTCGATGCAAAGAGTCTTCGACTCTGTTGTGAGCCGCCACCATTGCCAGTCCGTATGTCCTTCGGTCGGGAAGTGGGCGAATGCCGTATGGGCAGGATCGAGCAGCAACCCCATTGTCCCGGCTTGCTTGGGGAAATGCACCGGACTCCAGAAAACAGGGACGAACTTCCCTTCCAGTCCTTTCAATGATTCATAAGGAGGATTGAACAGAACTTTCTTCCCTTCTTTCAGAGCCTTTTCGGCGACAGTGAAACGGTCTGTTATGACGATGTTTCCTTTATCGACGGATAAGGTTGCCGGATATACCCATATTTTCCATTCATTTGTATAGGCTGTTCCTTTCAGCGTAGCCGACAAGGTCAATTCCTTTGCCTCTGTGATCTTATCTAACGGACAGCGGACAGAACCGGTCATACTGTTCTCCCCGACAGGTAGCGAGCGTGCCGGAAATTCTCCCTGTGCAATTGCTTTTCCATGTCGGTCGGCTAATTTCCAACCGATAATGCCATTGTTAATCGTTTTGTCGCTATAGTTCACCACTTCGATGTCGGCTTCAAACGGTTCGTCAGTAGTATATACCGCTTTGGAGAAACGAGCCAGCGGAGTTACCGGGGCGCAAGACTGGCGGAAGGTAGCCGCTTCTGTCACCCCTTTGCTTTCCCAAAAGGCATTCAGCAGGCCGACGAGAGCTGTTCCCTGTCCGGGGAAATCATGGAGGTCGAGTAGTTGGAAGCCGCTGATTCCAGGTGTTTTCATCGCCCTTTCGATCTCTTCCTTATAGAGGAGGGCGGCTAGTTTGCCTGTCGCCATCAGGTAGTCGTCTGCTTTGTCTGCTAATCCTTTCCTTTCAAGGTCTTCTTTCACTCCTTTGAAGTTTAGGGGGTCCAGTATACCGATATATTTCTCGATCTCTTTCAGGTCGGGATAAACAGCATATTGACCTATCTCGTGTGTGATTAGCGGGACCTCCATACCTTCGACCGATGCGGAGTAGTCTTTGTCGAAGCGAGGGGATTCCGTGTTGAATACCCCTTGCCCGCGTACCCATCCTTTCCGGGTCCATTGGGTAATGAAAAAGTCATCGTTCGTTTCCGGCCAGTCGCCATGCCCTTTCTCGAAAGTGAAGGAGGTAGTGGTGTAGAGATGGCGCGGGTCCTTTTCTTTAACATGATTCAGGAGTGAGCCCAAGAACTCGAAGTCATATTGCAGCTCGTTTCCAAGGCTGAGTAGACAGAAAGAGGGGTGGTTGCCGTATTCTTCCAATATGCGGTCAGCCTCGGCATATAAATAGGGTGCTCGTTTGTCTTTACATAAATTGGTGGACCAGAGCGGAAGTTCTACTTGCAGGTAAAAGCCCAGCGAGTCTGCCACCTCGAATGCTGCTTTTGGCGGGCACCAGGAATGGAAACGGAGATGGTTCAGTCCCCATTCGCGGGCAGTCGTGAAGACCTTTTCCCAACCTTCGTGTTCCATCGGAGGGTATCCGGTAAGCGGGAATATGCAGCACTCCAATGTACCTCTGAGGAAAATCTTCTGATCGTTCAATAATAGAGCCGGCCCGTTCTTTTCCAAATCCCGGAAGCCGAATTTGATTTCTTGGGTATCTTTGTAAGGGTCTGTCTGGATAGATGCCCGAAGGGTGTACAAGGTAGGCGTGAACTCGTTCCATACCTTTACTTCGTCTTTGATCGGGCAAATCAGTTCGAGCCGGTTTTCTCCAGGCTGAAGTGTCACGTGTTGTTGTACTTGTATAACGGGATCTGTTGCCGTCCGGATGTCGGCATTCAAGGAACCGGATGTTGCCGCTCCCGTATTGTTTACGAGGCATTTTACTTTTACTTGCTTGTTCTTATAATCCGGGTATGCCTGCAAATTGCGGATCGAAACGGCATCCTTAGCTGTCAGGGCTATTTCTCCGATTATCCCGTTCCACATGATCTGTGTCTGGTTTGTATAAGCATGCGCCATATCGCCTGCTGTGATATCATATCGTTTCCGGTTATCGACGCGGATCGTGATTTTGTGCTTGCCGGGAGTCAGGTGTTCTGTCAGGTCGTACAGGTGCGGAGCGACCAGGCTTTCCTGCATGCCTTCGACCTGTTTGCCGTCCACCCATACGGATGTTTGCCAGATGACGCGTTCCAGTTTGAGTTCGATCGCTTTTTCTTTCCAGCCGGAAGGTATATCGACTTCTTTGCTGTACCAGGCCGGCCCGACATAACTGTTTTTGCGGGTGAGGTGGAGGACTTGCGGCTTTTGGATGGCAGGAGCCAGTTTGTTTGGCGTTCCGTATCCGGCATCGTCAGTTGTTCCGGGTAACAGGATCGTGTTCTTAAAGTTCTGTCCGGCCCAGTTCTCATTTATTCCGGTATCGGTACTGTCTAATGCAAATTCCCACTCTCCGGCCAGGGAAATGTGGGAAGGATTGTTCTTACATGAAAACAGGCACATCAGAAGGCCTGTCAGCAGGAGGTAAATGTTTATTCGTCGCATGAATCAGGTATTAAGTTTATCGTATGCAAATTAAATTCTTTTCCATAGTCTAAAGAATAGACTAAATAGGGATTATAATGGAGAATCTTTTTATAGCCTTTGATGGTGGAAAGTGTCAAAAGGATCATTTTGTTGTCAGCGGAGGCTCTTCTTATTGCAAAAGCTGACTTTTTGTTCAAGAAGGGTTCCGTCTTGATACAAAAGGATCATTTTGCGGCAAGAAGAAGCCCTTCTAACTGAAAAATACAGCTTTTGTAACAAGAAGGGCCTCTGCTAACAGCAAATTCTGTATTTTGTGTCAAGAAGAGTTCCTTCTTACTGCAAAAGCTGCATTTTATACCAAGAAGCTTACCGGATAGCCGGCATGTTTGCTTCTGTCGGCCAGTATGGATTCTGGTAAATAGGAGAATCTTCTACATTGCCGGTGCTCGATGTGATGTCGAAATGCTGGATATTATATGGAGTCAGATAATGTGCCATCGACCAGCGATATCCGTCCTTTGCGATGTTGTTGTTTACTTTCTCATACGGACGGAGGTATTTGCTGCGTGTCGGTTCCGAAACATTTGATTTAGGATTGTCCATGCCATATACCAATTGTGACGTGCCGTCTTCATTTTTATACCAGTTCTGCATTTCACCCCAGATTTTGAATCCTTCAATGTGGTAAGGTGTGTTGATCATCTGGTCCATCGCTCTCCAACGGCGTAAGTCCATATAGCGTAAGGCTTCTGCCATAAGTTCGCAACGACGTTCGCGGCGGATGTTATATAGGGTCGGATCTACCAGTTGTCCTGCCGAGTATGCGCCCCAGTCGTTCAGAGCTTCCTTCGTCATATCTGTCGCACCGATTGTTTTGTTGTAATCTGGATCAATATGAGAGCGTTCGCGTATCTGTCTCCAATAACTCTGAGCTGTTCCGTCTAAAGCACCGTCCCGTTCGTAGCAGGCTTCCATGTAGTTGAGCAAGGCTTCCGTGCCGCGGAATGCCAGAGCACCGGTATAGTTCTGAGTGTTGTCGCATTGCTTCTGTTCGTAGCTTCCGCCTTTACGCAGGGCGTAACCTGTAGAATAACCTTTTTCCGCGTTACTGTTCAGGATAACCGGATAGGGTTCGACAGGCACAGCCATGTCTCCTCCTGCCGCTTCAAACAGGATGTTCTTTTGTCCCGGTTCTTTGAGGAAAATGGAAAGTCGTGAATCACGCTCCTTACGCACGTCGGCGATTGTTTCATCACCTTGGTAACCGCTGTTGGGCGAATAGATCGGCAGACCGTTGGCCATCAGGAATCCTTCTACCATACCGCGTGTAAGTCCGATACCGTAGTTCCCGTGTTGCCCAGCCGTCACGACATTGTGTGTAACCCCTAAGGCTTTACTGTAGGGACGCCATAATAAGACTTCACTGTAACCGGACATATTCTCTGCTGAAAACATATCCATATAAGGGTTGGCGGCTTCTGCGGCGGATTGCTGTACCAGTCCCGTGTTTTCAACCAAAGTAATTTCGTCTCCCACTGCTTTGGATGCTTCCATCGATTGTGTCAGGAAATAGTTGATTTCTTTGTCTATATCTCCTGTCGGGAACTGATAACCGGCATTATAGTCTTTACTTTTTCCCGGCCATTCCGGTCCATTGGGCACAAATGCCGTGTTCTTAAAATATTTCAACCAGGTTCCTTCAAAAAGGGCGACACGCGATTTAAGTAATAATGCTGTTTCCTTGTTTATACGCGTTTTGTCGGTTCCTTTGCCCGATCCCATCAACATGATTGCCGAGTCGAGATCGGAGAGGATGAACCGCGCCACCTCATTGCGGGGCGAACGTTTGCTAGCTTCTATCAGTGGTTCCATCTGGTCGGGGACTGTGTTGCGCACGATCGGGAAATCACCGAACATCTGATAGCGTTTGAAATATTCGTGTGCCCGCAGGAAGTAAATTTCACCAATGTATTGGCGAATTTTGGTTTCGTCTCCGGAAAGTGTTTTTCCGTTATAACGGGGCAGAACGTTTTCGAGGAAATAGTTGCAGCTGTAGATAAACTTGAAACGATAGGGGTCATCATCCATTTTCTGCGACTGTTTGGTTTTCCATTGTCCGGGAATATACCGGTCGTTATAATCGAAACTAGCTTGGTTGTCGGTGTCTTTGTCTTCACCGAAAATGCCGTAGCCATAACTATGTCCGGGCAGTATGTCTTTGTATAGTCCGTTTGCATACGATGCCAGTTGCGATTCCTCCACCAGATATTTATCCGGTGAGATCGTGGCTTGGGGCTCCTGATCCAGGAAGTCGTTGCAGGAACTGAAAATCGCGATTAATGCGGCTCCGGTTACATATTTGAATATATTGATCTGTTTCATGATGCTTTTGTTTTGTTATAAAGTTACACTTATACCGAAAGATATCGTTTTGGATAAAGGATAAGCATTCCCGTTTTTATCCGTATCGTCACCTCCTCCGATTGTTTCGGGGTCGAACATGTTTGCCAATGATGTACCGGTCCACAAGTTTTCACCAGAGACAAATATGCGTAGTTTCGATACATAGAACTTGTGTGTCAGGTTTGCGGGCAAGGTATAGCCTAACTGGACATTTTTTAGACGAATATAGGCTGCACTTTGCAAATAGGCGGTCTGTTTTTGTCTGTTCTTACTTGAATCGAATACAGGACGAGGGTAGTAAGCATTTAAATTCGCAGGGAGATCGTTTGATGCTTCTGCACGAAAATAGTCCGCATGTTCTACGAAACCGGTAGAATGCCAGAGGCTGGTCGCTCCCCAAAAATAGGCACTGCCTTGCCAGTAATCGCGTTTCATGACTCCTTGGAAGAAGGCGCGGAAATCAAATCCTTTATAATCGGCATTCAGGTCAAGGCCGAATAAATAGCGCGGGGTATTGTTACCGATCTTTTTCATATCGCCCATATCGTCATATTTGTTACCGCCATTATCGATTTTACCGTCTCCGTTCAAATCTTTGTACATGATGTCACCGGCGTCCCAGTTCGTTCCTAATGCGTTTTGCCCTCCGTTCGGAAGTGAGGCCAGGTGCTGGTCCATCTCGTCTTTCGATTTGGCAATGCCGATCGTTTCGTATCCGTAGATATCGCCCATCATCTGGCCTGCCTGGTATTTGTCCAGTGTATTGGTCGGGTTGGGATAACGGGTGATTTTGGTACGGGCATCGGATAGTATGAACTTGACTCCATATCCCAAGCCGTTCTGCAACCTGTCGTTCCAACTGACATCCAGGTCGAAACCATAAGTCTTCAAGTCCGTATTGTTCGTTTTGGGCACTTCCAGGCCAAGGATATAAGGCAATTCGGGGGCCGGACCTACCATATCGAGCGTCATGCGGTTGTAATAGTCGAACGAACCGGTCAGACGGTTGTTGAAAGCTCCGAAGTCGAACCCGATATTCCAGTTGCGGACACGTTCCCATCCCAAAGACGAACTGATAAGGCCCGGCACTTCTGCCGTATTCGGCTTCATCCCGTTTTGCAGCCAGTCGCCGTTGCTTGCTTTTACGGTCAGTACCCGGTAAGTCGGATACCACTCTTTCGTGTTCTGATTTCCTAATTCGCCGTATGATCCGCGTATTTTAAGTGTCCCTACATACTCAGCGACCGGCTCCCAGAAACTTTCACGTGCAATGTTCCATCCCAAAGAGAAAGAGGGGAACCAGTTCCAGCGTTGTTCTTTCCGGAAACGGGATGTGCCGTCGTATCGCAGGTTGACTTCAGCCAGATATTTACCTTGGTAGTCGTAGTTGATACGTCCGAAGAAACCGGCCGTAGACCAGGCATATCGTGCTCCGTTCGTACTCGGAGTTATCGTATTTCCGTAATAATCCTGTCCGGTGGTTATATCGACTTCCGGTTGTCCCGGAACGATAATGCCGTCACGCTGCAATCCGAATTCGGTCTTTTTTAACTGCTCTGCTTGGAAACCGACCATTCCTTTGAAATTATGTCCGGATTCGAGGCTATGGGAGTATTCCGTGTAAGCATTGATGTTCATGTAGTTTTCTTTGAGTTGGTCTTCATGGACATTTGAGCTTGAGTCATATACATACGGGTTTCCGTGGACATCATGGTTATACAGGTATTGTTTGTCCCAATGGCGGTTGGCCGACATGATCCTGTAATTGAAATCCACATGGGTGATCCAGTTCTTGACCGGTTCTAAGATTAATGAAGCCTGTTGGTAGATATTGTCGGTCTGGGTTTTGTCTCGTCCTCCGTCTCTCAGTCCCAAGGCGGGAGAAGGGGAGGAATACATATAGCCGTTATCATCATATACCGGCAATGTCGGCCATCCCTGTCTCGCAAGATCTCTGAATAAGTCGCTCTTCAATGCGGAAGGACGTCCGAAATCTTCACGGGTGAAACGGTTACTGTAGTTGAGCTTTGCCCAGTTTGTCAGTATAAGATTAATCTTGGCTGTTGTCGTGTAACGGTTATAGGTATCCTGATTGAATTCCATCAAACCATTTTGATCAAGATAGTTCATGGAGAGATAATAATTGATTTTTTCCGAACCACCATTTAGGCTCAGGTTATGCTCCTGCGAAAAAGTATGGTCACGGTAGATCGTATCGTACCAGTCTGTATTGGCGTTACCGGCCGTATAGCCGTCATACCAGTAATCTCCATTTGCAAGACTGACCGTGGATAATTTACCATCTCGATAGTCCTTGATACGTTGTAAATGTTCCGGTTTAAAATAGGCTCCGTCTCCTTTGTTAAAAGCTGCATCATTGTAGAATGTGGCAAATGTGTAAGAGTCCATTTGTTTTGGCATTTTGACAGGACTTCCCCATCGGAAGTTGTTGTTGTAGTTGACGGTCGTTTTACCGCTCTTTCCGCTTTTGGTTGTTACCAGAATAACCCCGAACGGTGCACGTGAACCGTAAATGGAAGAGGCTGCCGCGTCTTTCAAAACAGAAATATTCTCGATGTCTTGCGGGTTTATGGAGTTGATATCGCCCTCCATGCCGTCGATCAATACCAATGGTCCGCCTTCCGACCCCTCGCCGATAGTACCTGTACCACGGATACTCATATCCATCTTTTTGTCCAGTGTACCACTTGTGGTCGAGATCTGCAAGCCTGGGACCATACCCTGAAGGGCTTGGACTGCATTCTGGACAGGACGCGATTCCAACGCTTCTGCGTTGACAATGCCGACTGACCCTGTCAGGTTTACTTTCTTTTGTGTGCCAAATCCAACAACAACGACTTCATCTAGTTTTTGTGTGTCTTCTTCCAGTGTGATTTTTAGAATTGTTTGTCCAGTGAATTTAACTTCTTGTGTGACAAATCCGATGTACGATATCTGTATGATATCGCCGTTTTTCAGACTTTCCAATGTGAACTGCCCGTTCATATCGGTCATGATGCCATTTGTGGTGCCTTTCACCACAACAGAAGCTCCGGCCACCGGGCCGAAGCTATCTTCTACTATACCAGTGATTTTCCCGCTCTGTTGGGAAAAGTCTACATTCGGTTGTCCGGGTGTTATCCCTGCGTGGCTGGCTACAGGATAACTTAATGCACCGGCTAACAGGATTAGACTGATCGGTTTCAAGTTTTTCAACATACCTTACGTGTTTAATGATTAAAAAAATTAGATCTATCTTATTTTGTTTATTGCCATGACTTATTTGAGTGAATTTATTATATATCAGAAATGGTATTTTAATGTCGTGTTAAATTCTGTACAAAGTAATGCTATTATAAATACGGATAAAATGGATTAAGTTATTATAAGCATGGATTATTTTATTATTTTTAAATCTGTTCGATGTGTTTTGATTATGACATATATGTATGTTTATCAATTGTATATTGTCTGTGGATGTGTTATGAAAATGACTTATGTTATAATATAGTTGTTGTAATAATTTAAAAAAAGGCTCTTTTTGAATCTGGAAATGTGTGGATATTTAGGAATATAATCATAGAAAGATACAACAAAACGGAACTATATATGATTGTCCTTATCCATGTTTTAAATTTGTTTAATGGTCAATAAATGACTTCGGATGCAGGTTTTGTAATTTTCTACAAACTCCAGAGCCTTTGTTTATCACCTTACGGATTCTTTTTATGCCTGGTTCTGAATTTACCGGGGGAGATACTTTTTATTTTGGTAAAGACGCGTGAGAAATAGAGTGGGTCGGAATAACCGAGTAAAGACGCGATCTGGTTTATCTGCATGTCTGTAGTGGTCAGCAAGCTACATGCCTTTTCTATTTTCATCAGTGTGAAATAAGAGAGAGGCGCGATTCCTGTTTCTTTTATGAACTTGCGGTAGAAGTAAGAGGTCGAGTAGTTTACATAGGACGATATGTCTTTTAGTGTTAATGATTTGTTTATATTTTCATGCATATAGTAAATAGCCCAGTTGATGATACATCCCTTATATTCGCTTTTGGAAGTGTCGGCTTGGCTTCTGTTGAACTGGTTCAGATAAAGGAGGGAGGATAAGAAGAAGTTCAGGCAAACATTGGCATAATTGATATTGGCTGTTTCGAACCCATTCTTAAGAGTTGCATACATTTCTTCAAAAAGATTCAGGCGTTCCTCAATCTTAGAATCCAGTGAAGATCGGAAGAGCGTCGTGTAGGGAAAGA
>ONZT01000451.1_pt1 | contig 33102 bp, 28 predicted proteins | sample 1671571 | NCBI WGS metagenome assembly ONZT01 (sample SAMN06348170, study PRJEB24527) | human gut metagenome | biome: human gut; feature: ankylosing spondylitis patient; material: feces | host: Homo sapiens | place: China | collected 2015-10
TAAAAGCCCCACTGGGGCTTTCATTGTTCTGCTTCGCTCCACAAACGCGAATTTGACACTTTGTATTTATCGAGAATACTCTTGAAACCATTTTTCAAAGCGTGATTTATTGAAAATAATGAATTTATATAGTTCTCCATTTTTCATATTAACTGTTGCAATTGGAAAGACTATCCACTTCCAAGAGATTTCTTTTATTTCCTGCATCGGCAAAACTAAATTTCTGTATTTTTTGTCAACTGTAAGCTTGTTTGTCTTGTAAGTAAGCGACTGACTATCGAGGTACAGAACTCCTCCAAGTATGCCATTGTGACACAAACTGCAAACAAAAGATTTCATAGAAACATCCCTCCTTAAATTCTGATTTGTTGAACTAAGCCGAGTATACCATACCAGCCAATGAAAGAATACCCCTCTAGGGGAAAATTAGCTGAAAAAAGCGTTCAAAGTGCGCTGCAGAGCACTTTGAACGCGAACCATAATAAAAATATTATTTCCATCCCCGGTCGGTGGGGTCCAGCATCCCGGCGGCGGAATACACCAGCGCGTTGCAGATGGCAGCGGCAACGTTGCTGCCGCCCTTACGCCCCATGGCAACGATGGCGGGCACGCCGTGGGCGGTGCACACCTCAAACAGCCGCTCCTTGCTCTCCACTACGTTCACAAAGCCCACCGGCACTCCGATGACCAGCGCAGGGCGCAGCCCGGCAGTTTCAATTAAATCGGCAATAGTCAAGAGCGCCGTGGGTGCGTTGCCCACCGCAAGAATGGCACCGGGATGCTCGGCGGCGGCTCTTTGCATGGACGCCACCGCCCGGGTAGTGCCGTTGGCTTTTGCCAGCGCAGCCACCTCCGGGTCGGCCATGTAGCACAGCGCCGTGCCGCCCAGCCGCGCAAGCCCGGGCTTTGTAATGCCGGAAAGCGCCATGTTGGTGTCGGTAACGATGGGAGCAGCGGCTTGCAGCGCCGCCACGCCCGCCGCTACCGCGCCGGGGGTAAAGCGCAGGTTGCGGGCATAGTCGAAATCGGCAGTGGTGTGGATGACCCGCTTGACCACAGCAGCAGTCTCCGGCGGCGGAGTCAGACCCAGTGCTTCCAGCTCTGCGGTGATGATAGAAAGGCTCGTCCGCTCAATATCGGCGGGCAGATGATGCTGCGGGGTCATAAGGCGTTTCTCCTTTCCAGTCCCATGGCGGCGTACAGGGCGTTCATGTCCAGCGCCCGGCGCACGCCGTCGGCCAATAGGTCAAACTGCTGCTGCCGGTACTCCTGCATGGAGAGCAGCGGCGCACTGGCAGGGGAGATGCCTTTGCGGCTGCACAGCAACTGCACCAGTTTTTCGGTCAGCTCCCCGGTGTCGAACAGCCCATGCAGATAAGTGCCTGCCACGTTGTCCTTTACGCAGCCCTCGGGGCTGCCGTCCGCAAGGCGGCAGAAGGGCACACCCTGCACAGCGGTGCGCCCGGTATGGATCTGGTAGCCGGTCAGCGCTGCCCCCACCAGCTGCGGCGCGGTGACAGTGGCGGTGTCCTGCGTGCGGTGCTTTGCGTCCGTAAACACAGTCTGGATGGGCAGCAGCCCCAGCCCGCGCACGGTCTGGCTGCGTCCACTCTCAGTGCCTTCGGGGTCGGCAAGAGTATCGCCCAGCATCTGGTAGCCGCCGCATACACCCAGCACCGGCGTGCCGGCAGCTGCCAGCTTCTGTACCGCAGCTTCCAGCCCGCATTGCCGCAGCCAGAGCAGGTCGTCTATGGTGTTTTTTGTGCCCGGCAGAATGACCACATCTGGTGCGCCCAGCTGCCGGGGGCTTTGCACATACCGCACGCTCAGCAGCGGGTGCTGCTCCAGCGGCATAAAATCTGTAAAATTGGAGATATGCGGTAACCGCAGAATGGCAGCATCCAGCGGCTTGACGGCGGTGTTGCTTTCCAGTCGGGAGGAGAGGGAGTCCTCGTCCTCGATATCTACCCGCAGATAGGGCACAACGCCCAGCACCGGCAGATGGGTCTTTTCCTCCAGCATGGTAAGGCCGGGCTTTAGGATGGCGGCATCGCCCCGGAACTTGTTGATGACCAGCCCCTTGATGCGTGCCCGCTCGGCGGGTTCCAGCAGCTCCACCGTGCCGTACAGCTGCGCAAACACGCCGCCTCGGTCGATATCTCCCGCCAGCAGCACCGGTGCATCCACCAGCTTTGCCAGCCCCATGTTGACGATATCATCCGCTTTCAGGTTAATCTCTGCCGGGCTGCCCGCGCCCTCAATGACGATGATATCCACCTCTTCCGCCAGACTGTTGTATGCAGCTAAAATGTCCGGGATCAGGCTCTTTTTCAGCTTGAAGTAGGCGGCTGCAGGCATCTGTCCGCGCACCTCGCCGTTCACGATGACCTGACTACCCACATCGCTGCTGGGTTTGAGCAGAATGGGGTTCATGCGCACATCCGGCTCCATGCCGGCGGCCTGTGCCTGCACCACCTGTGCGCGCCCCATTTCCAGCCCGTCCCGGGTGACAAAGCTGTTCAGCGCCATGTTCTGGCTTTTAAAGGGGGCTACCCGGTAGCCGTCCTGTGCAAAAATACGGCACAGCGCGGTGCACAGCAGGCTTTTGCCCGCACCGCTCATCGTGCCCTGTACCATAATGCATTTTGCCCGGCTCATGCAAGCACCTCCTGTAAGACTTTTAAAAGCTGCTGGTTTTCCGGTGCGGTGCGCACGGCGGTGCGGTACCAGCTGCTGTCCAGCCCGGGGTAGTTGCCGCAGCTGCGCAGCACGATGCCGCGCTGCCGCAGGGCATCGCCCAGTGTTTCCGGCGCTTGGAACAGCAGATAATTCGCGCTGCCATCCAGCACCCGCAGCCCCAGTGCGCGCAAGCCGTCCCGCAAAATGGGACGCTGCTGCGCGATAAGTGCCTGCACCCGGGCTACATAGGCGGTCTCATCCAGCGCCGCCAGCCCCGCCGCCTGTGCAAGGCTGGAAACTGCCCACGGCTGCCCGGCGGCCTGCATCTTATCCAGTAGGGCAATGTTGCTGCACAGGCAGTAGCCCAGCCGCACCCCGGCCATGCCGTACAGCTTTGTAAAGGCTTTCAGGATGATGAGGTTCGGGCTTGCCAGAAGCTTTTTGGCAGACAGCACCTCACTTTCCGGCAGAAAGTCCAGAAAGCACTCGTCCACCACCAGCAGCGCACCGCAAGCTTCGCACCGGTGCAGCAGCGCTTCCACCAGCGCTAGCGGCGTCAGCTGCCCGGTGGGGTTGTTGGGCTGGCAGAGGAAAACCATGTCGGTGTGTTCGCCCACAGCGGAAACGAACGCTTCCGTTACTGCAGAATCTTCGCTTTCCCGCAGGAAGTGCCGCCGGATGGTGCAGCCCGCCGTTTCCAGCGCGGCGGCATACTCAGCAAAGGTAGGGGCGGGCAGCAGTGCGGTGCGGGGCTTTGCCGCCCACACCAGCCGGAAGATAAGGTCTGCTGCACCGTTGCCGCAGAGGATGTGCTCCATGGGCACTTGTTCGTGTGCTGCCAGCTTTGCCCGCAGGGCGCGGCAGAGGGGGTCCGGGTAGCGGTCGGCGGTAGCCAGCGCGGCGGTGATGGCTTTTGCCACCCCCTCCGGCAGCCCCAGCGGGCTGACATTGGCCGAAAAGTCCAGCGCGTCCTGTCCGTACTGCGCCCGATGACCGGCCCAGTCGCCGCCATGTACAAGCTGCATCATAAAATACCTCGTATCACCAGCCCAAGCGCCAGCGCCAGCAGGCTTTCGGCGTACATCATGCGGTCTGCGCGGCGGATATCCTCCGGCTCAATGGGACGCACAGCATCGCCGATGGTGGGCTTAGGGTAGTATTGACCAAAATAGTAGGCAGGCCCCGCCAGCTGCACGTTCAGTGCACCGGCGCAGGCGCTCTCGGTCTGGGCACTGTTGGGGCTGGCATGGTTGCGCCTGTCCCGCCGCCAGATACGCCACGCACTGCGGGCATCGTTTCCGGTCAGGGCGGCAGCGGCTACCCACAGCAGGGCGGCAATGCGGCTGGGCAAAAAGTTCGCAATATCATCCAGCTTTGCCGCTGCACGGCCAAAATAGAGATACTGCGTGTTTTTGTAGCCCACCATGCTGTCCATGGTGTTGATGGCTTTGTAGGTGAGCGCCAGCGGAGCGCCGCCCAGCAGCATATACAACAGCGGCGCAATCACCCCGTCGCTGGCGTTTTCCGCCACGGTCTCCACAGCGGCTTTGGTCACGCCTTCCGCAGTCAGCGCCTGCGTATCCCGCCCCACGATGCGGCTTACCGCAATGCGTGCCGCAGGCAGGTCGGGCTTTGTCAGCTCCCGGTAGACGTTCGTACTCTCCTGCACAAGCCCCTTTGCCGCCAGTGCCTGTCCGCACCAGAACATCTGTACTGCCAGCCCCAGCAGCGGGTGCAGGGCAGCAGCGCCCATGCAGACAAGACTTGTGAGCGCAAAGGTGCCCACCGGCAGACAAAAGGCTAAAATGCGTCCGCCCCAAAGCTCGCCTTCCGGCGTTTTGGGCAGGCGGGCACGCAGCCCTTTTTCCAGCGCAGAGATGGCCTTGCCCATGTACACCACCGGATGCGGAAGCCACGCAGGGTCGCCGAAAATGGCATCCAGCACAAAGCCGCCCAGTACCGCGTAGCCGATCATTCCCGTGCCTCCTTTGTGTACTGCACGGTCTTTACCAGATGCAGCACACGCTTTGCCGCCCAATCTCGGGCGTCCAGCACAAAGCCGCCGGCGTTGGGGGCGCACCATTCGTAATAATCCTTGTGGGGTAGGGCATAGCGCTCCATCGCGGCCATCTGGGTGCCGCCGTGGGCTAAGATGACCAGCATCTCCTCGCCGTCCGCAAGGCTTTTGTCCACCAGTGCGGAAAATGCCGTGCAGATGCGCTTACAAAACGCAGCCTTGGTCTCGCCGTCCGGGCAGGGACTTTCGCAGTTGGCGGCTACCCATGCAAGGTAGTCCGGGTCGTGCTCCATTTCAATGTAATTTCTTCCCTCAAAGCTGCCGAAGCACATCTCCTTCAGCCCGTCTATTTCTATAAGCTTTGCGCCCGGGAACAGCACCTCAGCGGTCTGCCGGGTGCGGCAAAGGGGAGTGATATACACGGTCTTAGGGGAGATGTCTGCCCGGCACAGTACAGCGCGCCCGGCGGCAGAAAGGGGGATATCCCGCTGCCCCTGATAGCGCTTTTCGGCATTGTATTCGGTCAGGCCGTGACGCAATAAATAGATTAGCATTCCGGCAATTCTCCTTTCAAAACGGTGGGGATTCCGCAGAACATCTGCACCACGCACGCAGCGCGTGCCGCCAGCATACAGGCGTGCCGCCCGGCATTTTCCCGCGCGGCACGCTCTGCGGGGTCTATGGGCACCACACCGCCGCCCACCTCGGTGGACAGCACGATATCATAAGCGGACAATTTGTCCGCGAGTTTCTCAAGTTCAGTGTTGTCCTTGCACCCGGCGGCAAGCTGCTGCACGTCTGTAATGCAGCGGCCGGGCAGGGTGCGGGCAAAGGTACGCTTGCCGCTGTAAAGCGGCCCGGTAATAAAGATCATATCAGCCCTCCTCATTGGCAGGCGCACAGCGCCGCCAGCATCCACAGCTCCGTCTTTTGCAAAAACCACCCGGCCAGATCGCCGGTAATGCCGCCCAGCTGCTGCACGGCTACATGGTGATACCACAAAAACAGCAAAATTGCAACTGCTGCCAGTGCCCCGCCGCCTAAAGCCAGCAGCGCAGCGCAAAGCAGAACTGCCAGTACTGCCAGTACATTGCGCACAGCGGTACGGTCGGCAGCGGAGGCAAAGGTGTGGGCAAGGCCGGTGTTTTTCGCCATGGGAAAGGCCGCCACCGCAAGGCCGGAAAGTGCCCGTTCCAAAATCAGCGCCAACGTCCAAAGCGCACCCACTCGGGGCGTGAACTGCACGCAGGCGGCAAGGCAGAGATAAGCCGCAAAATAGCTGCACAGTCGGATGACCGCAAAGGCTCCACAGTGCGGGTCTTTTAAAATTTCCAGCTTCTTTTCCCGGTCGCCGTAGCTGGCAAGGGCGTCACAGGTGTCGGCGTAGCCATCCAGATGGATGCCGCCGGTCACCCATACCGGCACAAGGCAGAACCCTGCCGCCCGCGCCGGGGCGGGTAGCGGCAGCGCACCGCACACGCACCACAGCGCCCCGCATAAAAGCCCCACCAGCGGAAAGGCGCATAGCGCGTACCGCATATTCTTTTCGTTCCACGCAAACTGCGGCACCGGCACCGCCGAAAACATGGCAAAGGCCACCGCAATAGTCTGCAAAACAATCATTTTTCCACTCCTTTATAATAGACAGGGACGCCGCACACCACCCGCACCACGGCATCTGCCCGGGCGGCAAGGGCGTTGTTCACCTGTGCCAGCGCCAGCAGATAGCGGTCCGTGTCTCCGGCATAGTCCGCGCCGCCACTGAAAACCTCGTTAGAGACAATAACTAAATTTTCGCACTGCGCTGCAAGGGCATCCAGCCCCTGCAAAATGTGCTCAGCGGCGGCATCGCCCGCGCCGGCGGGGTCGTACAGCTCGTTGGCGGTCAGGTTGCCCAGGTCCTCCAGCAGCACCGTGCCCCTGCAGGGCAGACACACCGTCTCTAAATGCAGCGGGCATTCGAGGGTCTCAAACTGCTTTGCGGCGCGCATTTTGCGGTGCTTTTCCACCCGGGCGGCGCACTCGGCATCCCACACCTGCATGGTGGCCAGATAGTACCGTGGCAAAGCACTGCGCAGCACAAGGGCTTCGGCGTATTCGCTTTTGCCGCTGGCAGCGCCGCCCAGCACCAGCGTCAGCATTGGGGCGTGTACGGCGCAATGCCGCCCTCCGCAAAGGAATAGCACCCATCGTACACCGCCAGCGCCATGTCCCACAGCGGGATGCTGGCCACTGCGCCGGTACCCTCGCCCAGATGCAGTCCGGCGGTAAGCAGGGGTGTTTTGCCCAGTGCTTCCAGCACCAGCCGGGCGGCAGGCTCGGTGGAGCAGTGGCTGGCAAACACGGCCTTTGCCGCTGCCGGGCACAGCCGCACGGCGCACAGCGCCGCCACCCCGCTGATAAAGCCATCCATCAGCACCGGTACGCCCGCCAGCGCCCCGCCCAGAAACATCCCGCACAGCCCAGCGATATCAAAGCCGCCCAGCTTGCTCAGGACATCCAAGGCATCATCAGGGTCGGGGTTGTTGCAGGCGATGCCGCGCCGGATGGCATCTACCTTGCGGGCAAGCCCTGCATCGGAAAGCCCCGCGCCGCGCCCGGTCATGGTCTGCACCGGCTGTGCCAGCAGCACGGCGGCTACGGCGCTGGAGGTGGTGGTGTTGCCAATACCCATCTCGCCGGTAGCCACCAGCCCGTAGCCCTCGGCGGCAAGCTGCCGGGTCAGGGCAATGCCCCGGCCAATGGCCTCCACCGCCTCGGCGCGGGTCATGGCGGGGCCTTTGGTAAAATCCGCAGTTCCGGCAGCGATACGACAGTCCCGCATGCCGGGCACAGGTGCACCGGCTATGCCCATGTCCACCGGCAGTACATCGCAGTGCGCCGCCTGCGCCATCCGGCAGACGCTGGTGCGCCGCGCGGCAAAGTTCTCGGCCACGGTGCGGGTCACGCTCTGGTCGGTCTGGCTTATGCCCTGTGCTACCACGCCGTTGTCCGCGCAGAGCACCGCCACCGCCCGGCGGGAAAAATCAAACTGCGCCGTGCCGGTCAGCGCGGCGGCGTCCTCCAGCAGGGTCTCCAGTGCGCCCAGCCCGCCCAAGGGCTTGGCAAGGCTTGCCCAGTGGGCGTGGGCAGCGGCGCGGGCGGTTTCGTCCGGCGGGGTGATGGCAGCAAGCAGCTGCATCAGTTCAGCTTCGGTCATTTTCGTCATCCTTTGTGTTTTAAAAAGTGCTGCGCCGCCTGTACAAAGCGGCGGGGCAGGGCAGTGCCCGCCCAGTAAAGATGCGGGAAACCGGCGTACAAATGCGCGTTTGCAAAGCCGCATTCCCACTGTCTTTTTTCGGTTTTGCACACAGAAAAGTCTGTACCGTTTTCGGAGGAATCCCAGTGGTGGAATTCATGGATGGGCAGCGCTTCTCCGGCGCGGAAGAGCATACTGTTGGCCTTTGCCGTCATAGCGGCATAGCCAAAGCGTACCAGCCGCCCGGCGTTGTGCCCGCTGCCCGGCAGCACACCCGCCATGGGGTATGCCTTGCCGTCTGTGCCCTCCAGCGCCTGCCCTAGGTACAGAAAGCCGCCGCACTCGGCAGCGGTGGGTAGACCATTCTGAACAGCCTCCAGGATAGCGGCACGCACGGCGCAATTTTCGCTCAGCTGCCGGGCGTACAGCTCCGGGTAGCCCCCGGGTAGGTACAGCCCGCCGATATTTTCCGGCAGGGCGGCATCCCGCAGCGGGCTGAAAAACAGGGGTTCCGCACCCGCATCCCGCAGGGCGTCCAGCGTTTCGGCGTAGGCAAAGCAGAAGGCTTCGTCCCGCGCTATGGCAATGCGCACGGTGGGTGCGCACGGCGCGGCAAGCGGCGGCGCAGCCGGGGCAGGGCGGTCGGTTAGCGCTGCCAGCTGTGCCCAGTCCAGCACAAGGGCATCGGCAAGCTGACCCAGCTTTTGCTGTAAGTCCGATATCTCTCCGGCGGTTTTCAGCCCGAGGTGGCGACTCTCAATAGCGCACCCCGGCAGATGGGGCAGATACCCCACCACCGGCAGACCGGTCTCGGCTTCCAGCATCGGGCGCAGCGTTTTGTACAAGGCTTCAGAGCAATCGTTAAGCAGAATGCCCACGATATGGCTGGGCGTGCGGAACTGCAAAAGCCCCTGCAGCTCGGCAGCAAGGGTGATGCTTGCCCCTTTGGGCTGCACTACCAGCAGCACCGGCAGCGTCAGCGTATCGCTCAACTCCCAAGCGCTTGCGCGGGTGGTCAGTCTCTGCCCGTCGTAAAAGCCCATGGCACCCTCGCATACGGCAGCGCCGTGCCCGGCGGCATACCGGGCGTAAAGCGTGCGCACTGTATCCGGGGCAGAGAGGTAGAGGTCTAAGTTGTGGCTTTCCACCCCAAGTGCACTGCGGTGAAACATAGGGTCGATATAATCCGGTCCGCACTTGAAGGCACAGGGGTCAGTCCCGCGCCGCTGCAAGGCGGTCAGTACCGCACAGGTAACGGTGGTCTTACCGCTGCCGGAGCGCGGCGCGGCGATGAGAAACTGCATCATGTCCGTACCCCCGTAATGAGAAACACCGGGTTGTTGGCCATCAGCAAATGCAGACTGCCCGCCGCTTTTGTGCGGCTGACGGAGATCTGTGTCACCTCCGCGACAAGGCCGTGGGCGGTCAGGGCTGCCACGGTGGCGCTGAGCGTTTCCAGCGCAATAGCGGCAATGCACAGCCGCGCAGCTGGATTTTTGTGCAGCACAGCGTTTATAACAGCGTCCATGTTCCCCTTTGTGCCGCCGATAAATACAGCATCCGGGGCAGGCAGCGCGTCCAAAGCTTCAGGGGCTTTGCCCTCGATCAGGGTCAGATTATAAGCTGCGAATTTCTCCCGGTTTTTCAGGATAAGTATACAGGCTTCCGGGTCACACTCTATGGCGTATATCTGTCCGGCAGGGGCTGCAAGCGCCAATTCCACGCTCACACTGCCGGTGCCCGCGCCCACGTCCCATAGGGTGTCTGTGGGGGTGACCGCCAGCTTTGCCAGCGCGGCGGCGCGCACCTCCTGCTTTGTCATGGGCACAGCGCCCCGGATAAATGCATCGTCCGGCAGGCCGGGGGTGCGGCGGGGTGGCAAAGCCTCCCGCTCGATGAGTAGTACGCTCAGCGGAGCAAAGCTTTGCTCTGCCAGTTCCCGGGCAAGGCCAAAGCGGATGGCTTCTGCCGGGGTGCCAAGGTTTTCGCCCACAAGGGCGTGAGCAGCGCCCAGTCCGGCGGCGGTCAGCTTCGAGCAGAGAGTGGCAGGGGAGTCCCCGCCACCGGTAAGGAAAAATACCTGTGGATGCGACAAAACCTCGGCTACCGGGTCGCAGGCGCGGCCATGGGCAGATACCAGCTTCCAGTCCTGCCAGGGACGTCCTACAGCAGCAGCTAAAAGCTGCACACTGGAAAGCCCGGGCAGCACCCGGACAGAGTATCCCATGACCCGCAGCAGGGGCAGCAGCTTTGCTGCACCGGAATAAAACCCGGTGTCGCCGCTGTACAAAACAGCGGTGTCGGTGTCCGGCTGTGCGGCAAGACAGGCAAGGATTTCCTCGGGCTTATACACAGCCTTACGGTTGTCAGTGCACCCCGCCGGTAAATGCTCCAACAGGCGCTTTGCCCCAAGGATGAGCCCTGCGCTTTGCAGCGCGGCCAGCCCTTGCACGGTCAGGCTTTCCGGGCAGCCGGAGCCCATTCCGATGAGAGAGATCATGCCAGAACCTCCTTGCAGCGTGCCAGAATTTGTGCGGCAGTTTGTCCGTTTTCAGCCGGGCGGCGCACCACGATCAGCTGTGCACCGGTATCCTGTGCGGCCTGTGCCTTTTCGGCAAAGCCGCCCACAGCCCCGCCGTCTTTCGTGACTAGATACCGGATGGAAAATTGCTTCATCAGGGCGCAGTTCAGCGCATAGCTGAAAGGCCCCTGCATGGCAATGATGTTCTTGTGCGGGATGCCGGCGGCCTCGCAGGCGGCAATGCCCTCCCGCGTGGGCAGCACCCGGGGGAACAGCCGCTCCGGGCTGAGCGCCGCAAAGGCGGCAAGCTCCTTTGCACCGGTGGCCAGCAGCACATTGCCGCTGCATCCGGACAGAAACGCGGCGGCGTGGGCGGTGGTGGCAAACACCATGCTCCCGGCGGGCAGCGGGCTTTCTGCCCGCAGCAGCCGGTGGTACTCCACCCCGGCAGTGGCACACGCGGCCCGGATGTTTTTGGTGGCGTCTACTGCATAAGGGTGGGTGGCGTCCACGCACAGGGCAGCGCCCTGCAAAAGAGCAGTCATTTCCTCAGGGGTCAGCCGTCCGCAGTGCACAGTAATGCCGTTCGCTTCGCCCTGTTCCTCCGCGCCCAGCGGGGTGGCGACACTGACCAGCACCTGTGCGCCCAGTGCCGCCAGCTGTCGGGAGAACACCCGCCCCTCGGTCGTGCCGCTGAAAACCACTGCCTTCATCTGCGATACCCCCGCGGGGTGACCATTCTGTCGCCCAGCTGTTTTGTGGCGGCGTTGCCGATGTACACGGTGGTAAACATATCCACCGCAGTGTTTTCCAGCTGGGCAAGGGTCAGAACACGGGCGGTCTGACCCTCCCGGCCAATGTTGCGCACGATGCCGCAGACGGTATCGGCGCTTTTGCTGTTTTCCAGCAGAATACGCACCGCCTTTGCCAGATAGTCCGGTCTGCCCTTGGAGGAGGGATTGTACAGTGCAACGCAGAAATCCCCCATAGCGGCGCAGGCCAGCCGCTTCTCAATGACCTCCCACGGGGTCAGCCGGTCGGAAAGGGAAATGACGCAGAAATCGTGCGCCAGCGGTGCGCCCAGCACTGCCCCGCCGCTGAGGGCAGCGGTCAGCCCGGGCACGACTTCCACGGCAACATCCGGGTAGTCCGGGGCAAGTTCCAGCAGGGGACTTGCCATGCCGTACACCCCGGCATCACCGGAGCAGACCAGTGCCACCCGCTTGCCGGTGCGTGCCTTTTCCAGAGCCCAGCGGCAGCGGTCAAGCTCCTGCGTCATGCCGGTAGAATAGTATTCCTCGCAGGGAAATTCATCGCGGATGAGGTCAAGATAGACCTTGTATCCACAAATCGCGTCAACGCTTTCCAGCGTGTTTGCAGCCTGCTGGGTCATATAAAAAGGTTCGCCGGGGCCAAGCCCCACGACATAGACCACCTTCTCGGGACGGTCGATATCAATTTCCATCACGTCAAGCATTCTGCCACCTCCAGTCCGGGGCAAAGGGCCTGCACGCCAGCGCAAAGGTCACGCCGCTGCAGGCAAATTTCGGGTAAAATAAGTTACCGTCTGCGTCCAGCACTGCCGCCCGCTCGCAGACGTTATCCACCCCGGTCACGCTCTGCACAAAAGAGGAGGGGGTGAACTGCCCGGGCACGCTGCGCAGCTGCGCGGCAGAGTAAAACCGCACCGGCCAGCTGTGCGCCAGACAAAAGGCCAGCAAGCCCGGTTCATTTTGTTTCAGGTCGATGCTTGCAGCGGCGGTAACTGCCTGCGCAGCAAAGCCGTGCCGGGCGCAGAAAGCGGCAAAAGCAGCTTCCAGCGTGTCAGCGCTTGTGCCCCGCTTGCAGCCGATGCCCAGCACCCCGATGTGCGGCACAAGATGCAGTGCCTGTCCAGTGGGGCAAAGGGTGAGTGCAAAGTCGGCTTTTTCCGGGGTATCAGCGGGGAATAACCCTGCGGGCACAGTGCCTGTTACCGGGAAATCAGCTCGGTAATAGATCGGCTGCCCGGCCAGTAATTTGCCGCTGACCAGCTTGATGCGTTCCGGCTCCAGTACCATGCAGTTTTGGTGCTTTGCCCACTCGTCCACCGCAAAAATGCCGTGGGCATCGGTGGCGGTGGTGATTACCGGCACGGCTCCGCATGCAGCGGCAATGGCCTGCGCCAGATCGTTTGCACCGCCCAGATGCCCGGACAAAATGGGCACGGCAAAGCGCCCGCATTCGTCCACCACTACCACAGCCGGGTCGGTGGTCTTGCTCTTGCAGTGGGGCGCGATAGCCCGCACTGCAATGCCTGCTGCCCCTACAAATATCAGCGCATCCGACTGCACAAACTGTGCGCTTGTCCATTCTGCAAGAGAATCGCCATCCCGCCCGCACCGGGCAACACTGCCGGGCAAGGCAGCGGAAAGACGCTTTGCCAGCGCAAGGCCGGTCTCCGTAAAGGCAAGGTACGCGCGGGTCATACCGGTTCTCCTTTGCGGAACTCGGTGGTAAAGGCGGGGTCGTACAGCTTGCTGCGCTCGTACTGCGTGCCGAGAAAATCTCCTGCCACGATAAGCGCCGTTTTGGTAATGCCCGCTGCACGGGTGCTCTCGGCCAAAGAACCAACCGTACACCGCACGATTTTTTCTTCCGGCCAGCTGGCCTTGTACACTACGGCAGCGGGGGTGTCCGGTGTGTACGCACCCTGCAAAAGCGCTGTCTGCACCTTATCGATCAGCCCGATGGACAGAAAAATCACCATGGTTGCGCCGTGAGCGGCAAGGCTTGCCAGCCTCTCCCGCTCCGGCACAGGGGTACGCCCTTCCATGCGGGTGATAATGACCGTCTGGCTGACGGTGGGTAAGGTATACTCGGCGTTCAGCGCAGCGGCAGCGCCACAAAAGCTGGAAACACCGGGGGTATCATCGTAACAAATGCCGTCTGCGTCCAGTGCATCCATCTGCTCCCGGATGGCACCGTACAGGCAGGGGTCGCCGGTGTGCAGACGCACGGTGGCTTTGCCTACGTTCTCCATCCGATGCATCACGTCCAGTACCTGCTCCAGCGTCATCTCAGCGCTGTTGTAGATGGCACAGCCCGGCTTTGCCAGCCCCAGCAGTGCCGGATTGACCAGACTGCCTGCATAAATAATGCAGTCTGCGGCCTGTAAAAATGCTGCGCCGCGCTGGGTGATCAGATCCGGTGCGCCGGGCCCGGCACCTACAAAATGTACCATGTGCGTTACTCCTTCCATTCGTCTAACAGGCGGGCGGCAGTTTCGGTCTGTCCCAGCGGGCCGTGCTGATTTGAAAACAGCACCGCGCCCACCCGGAATGCCCCGCCCACGCGGCGGTCGAGATGCAGCTGGATGGCGGCAAGCAGGCTTTGCAGCACCGGCTCCCGCAGCCCGGCTGTATCCAGAATCTCCAGACAGGCATCCGTGGTGGCTGCATTGTACAGCGCGGTGCACACCTCCCGGTCAGCACCGCACAGGGCGGCGTGGGTGCAGAACAATTCCGTGCGGCAGTCTGCCGTGTGGGAGTGGGTGTTCATAATGCCGCCCGCCAGCTTGCACAGCTTGCCGATATGCCCCACCAGCAGTACCTGTTCAAAGTGCGCCGCTGCTGCCATATCCAGCGTATCTCCGATAAAGTTGGACGTTTTGACCACCGGGATATCAGCAAACTGCGGATACGTTTCGTGCAGATAGTCCAGCCCGTAGTTGCCCGGGGCAAGGATGAGCCTCCGGTGGTCGTTTGTCCGCAGTGCCGCCTGATTCATCTCCAGCTGGATGGTGTCCAGAATGGCCTGCTGGCTCATGGGCTCCACGATACCGCTGGTGCCCAGCACCGACAGCCCGCCCTCTACCCCGATATGCGGGTTGAAGGTGCGCCGGGCCACCTCCTCGCCGCCGGGGATGGAGATGGTCACGGCAAAGCCGCCGGGGTAACAGGCTGTTTCCGCCTCCCGGCGCAGCGCCTCGGTAATCATCTGCCGGGGCACATGGTTGATGGCGGCTTGCCCAACCGGCTGGTCCAGCCCGGGCTTTGTCACCCGGCCAACCCCTGCGCCACCTGTAATGCGCACCTCGGGCGTGCCGGGCAGCAGCGTTACCGTGGCAGTCACCGGCAGACCGGTGGTCACGTCCACATCGTCGCCGCCGTCCTTTTCAATGGCGCATTCCGCGCCCTCGGCAGCAGCGCGGCAGAACAGGGGGGCAACCTCTACCACGATGCCCTTCGGCGTGCGCAGAGCGACCGTTTCCGGCGCAGTGCCGGTTAGCAGCAGACGAGCAGCCCCGGCAGCGGCCAGCGCCGCACAGGTGCCGGTGGTGTACCCGCAGCGCAGCAGCTTTTGCCCGCTGCGCACATAGTGCTCAAATTGCGGCTTTTCCGGCTTCGGCGGGTCAAAAACAGCGCTGTACTGTTCCTCGGTCAGGCCGTAGAGTGCTTTGATATTTTCCCGGGCAAAGGCCTGCTCCGGGGGCATGGAGGCAGAGACGCCATGCGGCGAAACGCAGACCACCGCGTCCGCGATCTTCTGCGCCATGTCCAGCTCGTGCAGAGTCACGATGACCGCAAGCTGCTGCGTATGCGCCAACTTTTGCAGGATGGTCAGCAGCTCTATCTTGCCTTTTACATCTAAAAATGACGTGGGCTCGTCCAGCAGAAGCACCTGCGGCTGCTGACAGACTGCCCGCGCCAGCAAAATGCGCTGCCGCTGCCCATCGCTGACGCAGTTGAAGTCCCGGTCAGCCAGATGCGCCGCGCCCACCAGTTCCAGCGCACTTTGTACCTGTTTTTTGTCCTCGGCGGAAAGGATGCCCAGCCGCCCGGTGTAGGGGATACGCCCCGCCGCCGCAAACTCAAAGCAGGTGGTCAACTCGGTGCGGCGGGTGTGGGGCAGCATCAACGCCAGCTTTTGCGCCCGGGCGTTGCCGGGGATGCGGGCAAGCTCCTGCCCGTCCAGCAGCACCGCGCCGCCCAAAGGGGACAGCTGCCCCGCCAACGTTTTGAGCAGGGTGGATTTGCCCGCGCCGTTCGGGCCAATGAGCGCCAGCACCTGCCCCTTGGCAGCGCCCAGCGCGATATCCCGCGCAAGGGTGGCTTTGCCGTAGCCGATGGCAAGGGCGTTGGCTTCAACAGAGTACTTCATCGCACATCCTCCCGGTTGCGGCGCAGCAGCAGCCCAATGACCACCGGCGCACCAAATACAGCGGTGACCGCGCTGATGGAAAGCTCCGTGGGCGCAAACAGGCTGCGGGCGATCAAATCACACAGCAGGCAGAACGCTGCCCCGCCCAGACAGCACCCGGGCAAAACATACAGCGGGCGGGCGCTGCCCAGCAGCTGCTTGACAAGGTGCGGCACGGCAATGCCTACAAAGGAGATAGGCCCGGCAAAGGCGGTAACGCAGGCGGCCAGCAGGCTGGAAAGCAGCACCAGCAGCCGGGAAAACCGCCGCACATCCACGCCCACACTGCGGGCGTAGGCTTCACCCATCTGGTAAGCGGCCATGGGCTTTGCAAGGCAGAAGGCCGCCGCCAGCGCAGGCAGCACCACCAGCGCTGCCGTGCGCACGTTGCCCCACGTCATGCCGGAAAAGCTGCCCTGCGACCAGTTATGCAGGTTGACGATGCTGCTGTCCTGCGCAAAGGCCACCACAAACTCGGTGATGGCAGAGCAGATGTAACCGATCATTACGCCGCAGATTACAAGGATGCTCATGCGCTGCACCCGGCGGGCAGCGGTCAGCACAAAGGCCATAGCCGCCATAGCGCCCGCAAAGGCTGCAAGGATGAGCACGGCAGAGCTTGTCAGCAGGCCGTAGTTCAAAAACAGCACCATTACCAGCGCCACCGCCAGTTTTGCCCCGCTGGAAATGCCCATCACAAAGGGGCCGGCAATGGGGTTTGCAAAAAAGGTCTGCAACAGATAGCCCGCCGCCGAGAGCGCAGCGCCCAGCAACGCGGCCATCACCGCGCGGGGCAGGCGCAGCTGTGTGATAATGCCTACGCTCAGCGCGTCCTGTTCGTGTCCGGTCAGGGCTGCAAGCACAGCCTGCGGGGTAAGCGCAACGCTGCCCCAGAACAGGCTTACGGCAAACAGCACCGCCAGCAGCAGGGCAAGGCAGCAATAGGAAAAAACAAGGCGTTTGCGGCTGGTCATAAGCGGCTCCTCAGGTGATTTTGGTCAAAAAATGCAGGGTGTCGGGGCTGGCAGTTTCCCCGGTAAAAACGGCATGGAGATCCAGCATAAAATCTGCCAGTGCCATGCTCTGCTGGAAAAAGTTGGGCGTCGTGCACCAGATATCACCGCTTTGCACCGCCTTGCATTCTGCCAGCAGCGCGCAGCGGGCAAGCAACTCCTCCTTCGTGGAGATCGTGCCCTCGATGGTGCCGTTATAAATAAGCACATCGGCATCCTTGACCCCGGCGTAAAGATCTTCCAGCGGGATATTCATGGTAGAAAGGCTGTTGCCGCTGTCGGCAAGGTGGGCAAAAACATATTCGCCCCCGGCCATGCCGATCATCTGCGCCACATAGTCTCCGCTTTTGCGCACAGTGGCAAGGCCGCTGGAAGTAATGGAGAAAAACGCGCAGCGTTTGCCGGTGGAGGGCTGCTCCAGCAGCGGTGCGATGCGCTGCGCCTGTCGGGCGAACACCTCCTCGGCAAGGGTTTCTTTGCCCAGCAAGATGCCGTACAGTTTGATCCATTCCATCCGCGCCAGCGGGCTGCTCTCGTAGCTGGAACGCTCTACCAGCACCGGAATGCCGAACCGCTCCAGCTGCTCCTTCACCTCCGGGGTGTGGTAGATCATGGTGTTTTCCACCGCAAGGCCGCATTCTGCGGTCAGGATGCGTTCGTAGTCCGGGGCGCTGTACTTGCCCGCGTAGGCAATGCGCCCGGCCTGCATGGCCTGCTTTGCCTCGTCCAGATACCAGCCCTCGGCGCGGGTGCCGGAAAGGGCAATGCTGTCCAGCGCGTCCAGATGAAGGAACAAGTCCATGGCAGAGGTGGACACCAGATAGATGTTCTGCACCGGCTGCTGCAAAACAGTCACGCCCTCGGGTACGGTGCGCAGAGTGGCAGCGCCCTCCGGCCGGATAAGGAACTTTGCCTGTGCGTCCGGGATGGTCAGCAGGGTAGAGCCGTCCGCGTAGCAGTCGGCGGTAAACTGGGTGGCGTAGTCCAGCGGGTAGGCGTGGTCAAAAACCAGCTCGTCCGTATCGGCGGGTGCGGTGGGCGCGGCAGTGCAGCCTGCAAGCACCAGCGCGGCGGCGGGCAGAACCTTTAAAAATTGTGCGCGGGTCAGCTTCATGGAAGGTTACTCCAAAGTAAAGGTCAGGGTGTATTCGATCTCGTGGGGCTTGCTCATGGCAACAGTGTCGGCGGTAACAGTCAGCGGGGTGCCCAGAGCAGCTACGGGAATCTCAAAGGTGGAGTTGCCCTCGGTGTTGGTGGGCAGATACTTCTCACCATCCACGATCATGTAGTCATAGTTGGGGCTGCTCCACACGATGGTAGCGGTCATCTTGCCATCTGCCACGGTCAGGGCAGCGGGGCTTTCCACGGTGGCGCGGCCGGAGCCGCCCTCCAGCACCACGGCAGCGGTGTATGCGCCGTCTGCGGGGGTCTCGGCGGCCTGCTCGGTCTTGGGCTCGGCGTTGCGCACGCTGACGATATGGTCGTACCACTTGCCCTTGGTGCCCAGCAACGCCAGCTGGAAGTCGGTATCCAGTGCTTCTACCGGGATGTCGTATCCGTACACTTCTTCGGTGGTGCCATCCGCGTAGGTAACAGTGTCCACGGTGGGGATGAGCCATGCGGTCTTGTTGGCCTCGGCATCGGCGGCAAGGCCGGGGTAGAGGTTCACGATCTTTTTAGACGCCAGACTGACATGGAAGGTCATCACGCCTTTTTCCACGGTCAGGGTGCCCTTGCCGTTGCAGGCTTCGCTTGTGTGGAACATACTGCTGTCGGTCTCGAAATCAGCGGTGTACACGCCGTCCGGCAGAGCGGTTTCGGCCACAGCAGAGGAAGCTGCCACGGAGGAAGCGACCTCAGAGCTTGCGGCAACGGAAGAAGCGGGAGCAGCAGTCCCGCCGCAGCCTGCCAGAGAAGCAGCCAGCACCACGCCGGCCAGAGAAACGGTAATAAACTGTTTGCAGCGCATAAATAAATACCTCAGTATCCTAAATTTTTGCCCGGCGTCTAAGCTGCCGGGGTAGGGGGCACGTTCTCCTCGTGCGGGGAATGCACCCATAAAAGAAGCCCTCTCCGTATGCTTGGCAGCGCCGGAGAGGGCTTCTGAAGCCATTAGCCGTTCAGAAGATCCATAGCGGCCTTGGTATGTGCGATGTACAGCTGCTGGATATCCGCAATGCGGCCCAGACCCGAGATCTGGCAGTCCACACTCTCAAAGCAGCCTGCGGCGGTAAACTGGCTCAGCCAGCTGTCGGCATCCTCACCGGCCATATCGTTGTTGGCGTGGTCGCCTGCCACCACCATCAGCGGGCGCAGGATGACCTTGGTGTAACCGGCAGCCTTCACAGCCTCGATGACGGCTTCGCAGGAGGTGTCCTCAGGCTCGCCCTCCACCGTGCCGATGAACACGTTGTCGTAGCCTAAGGTCTGCATGGTGGTCTGCATCTGACTGTAACTCACCTTAGCGGTGTGGGAGGTGCCGTGGCCCATAAAGACGAAAGCGGTCTTATCGGCAGCGGCAGCGGCGGCGCTGTCGTAACCGGCTTCCTTCACAGCGGCAGCGGTAACGGCCTTGGCAACAGCTTCCTTATCTGCGTTGATGACGGAAGCATCTGCGCCGACCTCGCCCAGCAGGGGCTCGGCCACAGCAACGCTCTCAAACTTGTCGCGGTACTGGTCCAGCATCTCGTTCATCTCGTCGTACTCTGCACCGTGCATCAGATGGGTGGGCTGCACGATCAGGTTCTTCACGCCATTTGCCACAGCGCGGTCCAGTGCCTGCTGCATATTGTCGATCTTCTCGCCATCGCGTGCCTGCACATGGTTGATGATGATCTGCGCGGTAAAGGCGCGGCGCACGCTCCAATCGGGGTAAGCAGCCTGCAAGGCGTCCTCAATGCCCTTGATGTCGGCGGCGCGGCTGTCGTTGAAGGAGGTGCCGAAGGACACCACCAGCAGCTCGTTTTCGCCAATGTCATCGGCGTTGCGGGCATCGTCCTTGGAGGCATCGCCGGTGTCGCGGCCAAAGTAGTCGGGGTCAGCGTTCTCGCCCTCCACCAGCTCCTTCTGGGCATCGGTCAGGGCGTCCCAAGCGGCCTTTGCGGCCTCGCACTGGGCATCGGTGTCATCGGTGCGCTGCTGCACATAGATGGCGTCAATCAGGTCTGCCACGTTCTGTGCGGCCAGTGCGTCAGCGTCTGCGCCGGAAGCCTCGCTGCTGGCGGCAGAACTGGCAGCAACAGAGCTTGCAGTGCCGGAGGCAGCCCCGCCGCAGCCGGTCAGTACACCGGCGCACAGAGCCAGAGCGGTCAGAGCGGCCGCCGTTTTGCGGATGTTGCGTTTTTTCATCTTGTTTTCCTTTCCTGATGTGGGTGAAATACGGCACCGAACAGAAGGGTACAGGAAAGAGAAGTTGCAAAAAACGGAGCCTTCTGCTTGCGAAATGGCAAAGCAAAAAGACCCCGTATCTTACAGGCTTTTTGGTACAACCAATTCCTCGTGATCTGGGGCGGCAAAGCCCCGGTACCAACAGCAGGCAGGTTTCCTGACTCAAAGCTCAACGCCCACTTCCGCCTTCCCAAGCCGGATGGCTCAGTGACCGGTGCAAAAGCACCCTGACAGTGGACTCCCTTATCACAGTGACGAGATCGTGCGGGATTTGCACCCGCTTCCCTTTTAACATTCCTGCCGCCGCCCGGTGGGGCAAAGTGACGGAACGCACCTGCTGTTTTCTGTTCAGTTCGTCAAAAAGTATAGCACAGCCCTATACAAAACGCAAGAAAAAACGGAGAAATGCTTGACCTTCCCCCCGTCGGAAGGTGTATACTTGGCTCAAAACTGAAAGCAAGGGGGGCAGCTTATGTTAAAGATAGAACATCTGACCAAAACCTACGGCGGCAAACCCGCCGTGCAGGATCTTTGCCTGCATATCCGACCGGGGGAGCTGTGCGCCTTTATCGGCCACAACGGTGCGGGCAAGACCACTACCTTAAAATGCTGCTGCGGCATCCAGCAATTCGATGCCGGAGAAATCTATGTGGACGGCATTTCGGTGCGGGACGACCCGCTGGAATGCAAGCGGCGCTTAGCTTACCTGCCGGATGACCCGCAGTTGTACGAGTATATGACCGGCATCCAATACCTTGATTTTATCGCTGATATCTTTGGCGTAAGCGCCGCACAGCGGGTGCAGCGTATCCGGCAGTACGGCGATGCCTTTGGCCTGACGCAGGATCTTGCGCAGTCCATCGGGGCATACTCCCACGGCATGAAGCAGAAGCTTGCCATCATTGCGGCGCTGCTGCACGAGCCGAAGCTGATTTTAATGGACGAGCCTTTTGTCGGGCTGGACCCACTGGCCTCCCATCAGCTCAAGACCCAGATGAAAGCTTTTTGTGCGCAGGGCGGCGCGATCTTTTTCTCCACCCATGTTTTGGAAGTGGCCGAAAAGCTCTGCGACCGGGTAGCCATTCTGCGCAAAGGCCAGCTGGTGCGCGAGGGTGCCATGGAGCAGGTGCGCGGCGATGACACATTGGAAGAGGTCTTTCTGGAACTGGAGGATACGGGGGAAGCGCTATGATCCGTGCATTGCTCAAAAAACAGCTTCTGGAACTGGGCGCGGCCTTTGTGCGCAGCAGCAAAACGGGCAAGCGGCGCTCCCGGGCAGGGACGGTTGGCTACGCATTGCTGTTTGCGGTGCTGATGCTGCTGGTGATGCTCAGCTTTGGCTCAATGGCGCTGCCCATGGCAATAACGCTGGTGCCGCAGGGGCTGGACTGGCTCTATTTTGTGCTGATGGAGCTTTCGGCGCTGACGGTCAGCGTGCTGGCAAGTGCATTTACCAGCTACGGGCATTTGTTCCGCTGCCGGGATAACCAGCAGCTGCTGGCACTGCCAATCCCGCCGGGCGCTATTTTTGCGGTGCGCTGCGGCGGGGTGTACCTGACCGGGCTGATTTATCTGCTGCTGGCGTGGGTGCCCTCGGTGGTGTGCTATGCGCTGGCGGCACCCAATCCCGGCGGTGCCCTGCTGGCAGCGCTGCCTGTGGCACTGGCGCTGGCGGGAGTTTCCATGGTGCTGGCCGTTCTGCTGGGCTGGGCGGTGGCGCTGCTCAACCGCCGCGCCCGGCACAAAAGCCTTGTCACCGTGGTTGGTACGCTGCTGTTTCTGGCGGTCTACTATGCAGTGTTCCAATGGGTGGGCAACGCGGTAGATGCCCTTGCGCTGGATGCCGTGCAGGCAGGCGCAGCCGCCGGTCGTGCTGCTGCACCGCTGCGTCTGCTGGGTCTGGCGGCAGTGGGCAACGTCCCGGCACTGCTGCTGTTTCTAGCGCTGGCTGCGGCCTGTATGGCGTTTTGCGGCAAGGCGCTGGCAAAGCCGTATCTGCGGCTGCTGACCCTTGAGCCCGGCAGAGTCAAAGCGGAATACCGCGCAAAGACGCAAAAAAAGCAGCCCCCGCGCCGGGCATTGCTGCGGCGGGAACTGCTGCATCTGGGCGCTTGCCCCATGTGGCTGCTCAACTGTGCCCTGAGCAGTCTGCTGCTGCCGGTGCTGGGCGCAGCAACGCTGTGGAAGGCCGCAGACCTGCGCGCCTTTACCGCAGCTTACCCGCCCGAGAGCCTGCCCATGCTGGTGTGCGGGATGGTGTGCACCATAGCCGCCATGAACTTTATCACCGCGCCCTCGGTGTCGCTGGAGGGCGGAACCCTCTGGCTGCTGCAAAGTCTGCCGGTGACCCCGCAGCAGGTGCTGCGGGCAAAGGTGGAGCTGCAATTGCTGCTCACGCTGCCTGCTGCGTGGCTGTGCGCCGGGTGTGCCATGGCGGCGCTGCGCATTCCGGCAGGGCAGGGCTTGCCGGTGCTGGCTGTGCTAACAGCTTTTGTGTGGCTGACGGCGCAAATGGACCTTGCCTTGGGACTGTGCCTGCCCAACGTCCACTGGGTCAGCGAAGCTGCGGTGGTCAAGCGGAGCGCCGCCAGTATGCTGGCGATGTTCGGCGGGTGGCTGCTGGCGGGCGGGGTGCTGTTTTTGCCCCTGACCTTACTGGACTACGCCGTGCCGCCGCTGGCTGCGCAGGCTATTTGTCTGGCGGTGCTGCTGGGGCTGGATTTGCTGCTGCACCGCTGGCTGTGCACCCGCGGCGCAGCCCGGTTTGCCGCCCTGCATTGAGGTGGGATGACCATTATACCGTGGAACTGGAATCGGGATTGAGTATTGATGTGCCTGCGTGAAAAATAATGTGGGCGAAGAGAATAAAACAGGCTTCTGGCTTTTTATTTCTTGCGGAATTCTCCATACAGCCACTCTGCCAATGCCGACATAATAGCCTTGTACTTGCTGGTATCCTCAAACAGGGAAGAGAAGGTGTCCTGCGCTTCAAGATAGCTGTCCTGTGCGGCGGTGTCAAAGGCCTTGGGGAAGATGCTTTCGGTAAAGATCTGTGGGTCGGAGTTCTGCGCCAGCTTTGCCAGCTTCGGGTCGGCCAGCAGACGGTCATGCAGGGCAGTAAGCAGCACCCGGTCGGCATTGGTGAACTCACCCTTGAACTTCTCGTTGATCTTCAAAATGATCTCGTCCAGCGGCTCCTTGGGGTCGTGGCCGAGAGCGCCCTTCTGGGTGACCGGCTCGTAGACGCCCTTGGCGTGTTCCAGCTCGATGGCACCGGCAAAGGTCTTTTGCAGCTTGTAATACTCCAACTGCAATTTGCCCTCCAAGTCCAGCGGAGAGACCTCGTCCGGCGGCAGTAGCTTGAGCAGGTAAGCGCAGAATACGTTCTCCTTGTGCAGCTCTTCATCGAACATCCGCGCCACCTGCGAAACGTAGCCGTACCACTTGACAAGGCTGCGCAGCAAGCGGCGGAACTGATACCGCTCGGCCTGCGTTTTCTGGTTGTAGCGGTCTGCTACGGGTTTTAAAACGCTGCTCATGCGGCCCACGGCGTTTTTATCCTGCTTGGTGCTGCGGAAATACTCCTTGGCAAAGGCTTCCACGTCTGCATCGGAATAAACGGCAAAGCTCCGCAGCTCCTTCTGGGTCTTGTAAATGAGGTCAGTGTTGACCTCCTGCTCCAGAAAGGTCTCCTGATAAAACGGCTGGAAGGCCTCCCGGATGTCCTCTGCCTTGTTCACAAAATCCAGCACAAAGGTGTCGATTTTGCCGGGACAGGTACGGTTCAGACGGGAGAGGGTCTGCACCGCCTTGACGCCCTTCAGCTTTTTGTCCACGATCATGGTGTGGAGCAGCGGTTCGTCAAAGCCGGTCTGGTATTTTTCTGCCACGATGAGTACATTGAAGTTGTTGTGGAACTCCTTTTTGGTCTGGCTCTCCGCAATGTGGCTGCCGTCAGTGCGGACGTTCAGGGACTGCTCCGTGTACTCCACGCCGCCGTCCGGTACGGCACCGGAAAACGCCGCTAAGATCTGCACATCGTCATAACCCTGCTCCGCAATGTAGCGCTTGACCTCGTGGAAGTACCGCACCGCTGCCAATCGGGAGGAGGTGACTACCATCATCTTGCCCCGCCCGCCAATTTTATGGCTGGTGGTTTCCCGGAAGGTTTCTACAATGATCTTTGCCTTCTGGCTGATGTTGTAGGGGTGCAGCTCTTCATACTTGCGTATGAGCTTCGCCGCCCGGCTGGCAGGCAGGTCGGGGTTGTCCGGGATGGTCTTGGCGATCTTGAAGCAGGTGGAATAGGTCATGTAGTTTTGCAGCACATCCAGAATGAACCCTTCTTCAATGGCCTGCCGCATACTGTAAATGTGGAAGGGGTGGTGGCTGCCGTCCGGGTATTCGGTGCCGAACAGTTCCAGCGTGGCGGCTTTTGGGGTGGCGGTAAAGGCGAAGAAGGACAGGTTCTTGTGCCGTCCGTGGGAGGTCAGCTCCTTCACCAGCGCATCCTCCGGGTCGATCTCGTCCTCCGCTTTGCCTTCTAGCTCGGCATATTCCCGCAGCGCATCCTCGGTGTCGGCAAGGGCGGCTTTCAGCTTCAAAGCAGAGGTGCCGGTCTGGGAGGAGTGCGCTTCGTCGATGATAACGGCATAGTTCTTCCCGGCGGTCTTGTTCACCTCGGTATAGATGACCGGGAACTTTTGCAGCGTGGTGATGATGATGCGTGCGCCGTTGTTGATGGCATCCCGCAGGTCGCCGGAGTTTTTGTCCTCGCCGATGGCCTCCACCGCACCCAGCGTATGGTCGAAGCCGGAGATAGTCTCCTGCAGCTGTGCGTCCAGCACGGTGCGGTCAGTAACCACGATGACGCTGGCAAACACCGGCTTGTTCTCGGTGTTGAACAGGGAAGCCAGCCGGTACGCCGTCCATGCAATGGAATTGGATTTGCCCGACCCGGCGCTGTGCTGGATGAGATAGTGCTGCCCGGCACCCTTCTGCCGCACATCTGCCACCAGCTTGCGCACCACGTCCAGTTGGTGATACCGGGGAAAGATGAGGGTCTTACCGTCCTGCAGGCTCATGAACTTTTGCAGGATGTCCATCATGCTGTCCTTCTGGAACACTTCTTCCCAGAGGTAGGCGGTAAGATAGCCGTTGGGGTTGGGCGGGTTGCCTGCACCGCCGTCCCGCCCGGCACCGTTGGAGCCCTGATTGAAGGGAAGAAAGCGGGTGTCCTTGCCTGCCAGCCGGGTTGCCATCCACACCTCGGTCAGGTCTACGCAAAAGTAGCCCAGAATGCGCTTGTTGAACTGGAAACACACCTCCCGGGGGTCCCGGTCGTGCATCCACTGCTGCTTGGCGTTCTCCACAGTCTGCCCGGTAAACTGGTTCTTCAGCTCAAAGGCGAACACCGGGATGCCGTTTACCGCCAGCACCATATCCACCGAGTTGTGGGTGGTGTCGGAGTAGAACCACTGCCGGTTGCAGGTGACCTCGTTTTGGGCGTAGCGCTGGGCGTCCTTCTGGTTCAGCGCAGATTCTGGCTGAAAATAGCACACCCGGAACCGCTGTCCCCGGTGCTTGAACCCATACCGCAGCACCGAAAGCAGCCCGTCCGCATCGCAGGCATTATTGAAGGCAGTGCAGAACTTCCGCACCGGGTTTACCGGGTTCTGCTTTTCAAAAAATGCCCACTCGTTGGGCTGGGTCTTTTGCACAAAGCGGATCAGGGTATCCACAAACAGCCCCAGCTTGGGGTCGTAGCAATCCACATTGCGGGTGTAGCCCCCGGCAGGGGAGAGCAGCGCCGCCGCAATGTCCGATTCAAACTGCTTTTCGGTGGTAATCATAGCATATTCCTCCGGTTTTATCCGTTGTGTTTTCTAAGATATTCGGCAAGAATTGCACAAAATTCTGCACTGGCGGCATTTTAATAAGCTGGCTCGATTTGATCGCAATTGTCTAAAAAATCTTTTAAGGATTTTGCAGCGTCTTGCACTTTTTGATCTGATTAAAATGATTTGCTTGTGCCTGTTGTTGAATATAATCGTAGTTCCACATATTATAGAACGAATTCATATTATTGCCCTCCTTTTTTAATAAACCGATTCGATTCAATTTTTCTATGGTAAGGGGTTAAACATATAGCGTGCTTTTCGCTGATAAGAATTTGTGATACTACTGCAAACGGTTCCAATATCATCACAGAAGAGAACCTCCTTGCTGATACCAAAACTTTCCAAATCAAAAAGAATCTGTAGTTTTGAATCCTTTGGAATAGTGATTCTTGCTAGAATAATAGAATCGTTTCCTTTGTTGATTGGCTCAATTTCTTCCCTGAAAATCCAATTTGATTCAGGTGCTCCAGTAGAGTCATTGAAAGGCGAAGGAATAAAAAAATTGGAAAAGACAAGATAGCGACCTTGTTGAGCTCTTTGACGTTGACTTCTGATGGGAGCGTAAACAAAGTGCGGTTCGGAAAAAGCTCTGTGAAGCCAAGTGGCGGCATTTTCTAAAGAACTAATAGACGAGCTTTTTGAATGTAGCTGTTCAGCAAAATATGGCTGGCACATGATATTACGATAGAAATCCTGAAAAGTATGACCAGCTATGGCGAAACGATAACTATCCGCAATGGCATTGATTATTGGGTAGTTTGCAACTTCAAGTTCGTTGTTCTTGAAAATGATGACTTCTCCATCTGAACCGTTGTCATTGTATTTAGAGCAACAAGCAAAATAGAGTGCAACCAAAGCATTTTCGGTTACGTCTAGTAGACGGGTAGGCACACCGTAATGCTGAAGAAGTGCTAATAATTCTAGTGGTTGCATATCTTCTCGGAAAACATCAGGAAGTTTGAACTTCGCCATTTCTATAAGATTTCGTTCTTCGTGAATAAGCGTATCGCTGCTAAAAGATTCTATTGGCCGGGCAATAGCGGGAATTAATTGGTAGCTATTATCAGAGTGGCCACGAAATAGGGGAATCTCATTGAATCGAAAGCCGTCCTTACGCAATGGAGCCTTGATTTCACAAATTTGAGCAACAAATTCTGATAATGAATTTGCAGTATAATGTGCTACACTCATATCTTATACTTCCCTCTTTCCCGTTACAACCTCATAAATCAAACTTTTCTTATAGCTTTCCAGCTCTTTTACCAGCTGCTCCTTCTTTGCAATCATCCCGTCAATCTCGGCGCACTTAGAACGGATATAGGTTGCAATCTCCTGCTGCTCTTCAAAATCGGGGAGTGGAACCCAAATGTTTTGTAATTTTTCTTGACTGAGTTTAGGCTGTGCGGAACCGGTAATATAAGGGTTGATATCCAACCCTTCAAGAGCATAGAACAGATAATAAAAATCCACTCGTTCGGTTGGTTTGAGAATATGTGCATGATTGTTGATCCATGCTTTACCATTGACTTCGTACATTAACGGCAAATTTCGCATTCGTAGATTTGCACCATCTTCACCAATCAACATGACATGATCGTTAATTGTGTAATCATCGATTTTATCGATTGCGCCGGATGCCCCATAATAATCATAGAGAATGGAACCAGATTGACTGCGCTTATCAGCAGAGATAGGTTTCCGGTATTGGTCTAAGATAGAACAGATGTATTTTAGTTTAATGAGGGAAAATCTATGATTGATTTCCCCAATCCACTCAACCCCGCTATCCTTCATCTCCCGCTCACCACGCACGCCTTTGGTAACAGCTTGCGTAATAACTGCCTGCTTGAGCTTTTTGTATTCCTCGATGCTGGAACGGGTCTTGGAAAGGATAGTATCAACATTGGAACATTCAAAATTCAAGTGCTCTGCAAGTTGCTTTTGCTCGCATTTACTGGGAACTGGAACACCGATTTTCTTCATGTCAGACCAACCGGTTGTCCATAAATCATCAACGATTCCGTGCCCCCATTTATAAAATTCATCAGCAAACATAGACGTATGAAAGAGCCAATTGTAGTATCCCGGGTTCATTTCTCCGCGAGGCTGCAAAACAGTATTGATTAAGGAAATAGAACCATCTTGTTCAGAAATACCACAGGAACCGCGACGGTCAGAGCGACTATTGATGGCAAAGTCACCTTTACATACGAGTTTGCGGTCATCATGAGCGTCTGTTTTGGCGGCAGTGCTCAGCTGAGGGAGAATGCCTTTCATGGTAACAGAAAGCGGCGGGTAGTCTTTGTCGCTGACTTTAGTGCGACGTTCGGAATAAAGTTGTCCGATTTGACCGACTTCCCACCCCTCCGGAATCTCCCCGATCCATTCAATGCCGCTGTCTTTCATTTTCCGTGCCATGGTCAGCCCTCCTTATGGAACAGCTCTGCCAGCCCGGCGGAGATATCCTGTTCCAATGCGGTGATGCGCGCCACGATATCCTCCACGGCTTCCGGTGCCTGATACTCGTAGAAATAGCGGGTCATGGGGATCTCGTAGCCCACCTTGGTCTTGCTGTGGTCGATCCATGCGTCGGGGGCATAGGGCAGAACTTCCCGGGCAAAGTAGGCGTCAATATCCTGCACCAGCGGTACGTTTTCAGTGTCACGCAGGCTGGTGTCCGGCACAGGCTTGCCGCGCTTCAGAATGATGTTGCCCGCCTCGTCCCGCTGGGGACGCTCTACCACGATCTTGTTGTAGCCGAACTCCACGCTCTCGAACACCTTGCTCTCGCAATAGATGCCGTTTTTGTCGCCGTACACCTTGCCGTTGGCAAACTCGCCGTAGGCGGTGACGATCAGCTCCCGGCAGGCATCGGTGATGTCGTTGCGCTTGGTGCCGATGCTCTTGCGGCGTGGCTCGAAGCAGTGGCTGGCGTCAATAAGCTGCACCTTGCCCGCACGGTGGGCGGGCTTATCCTTGCTGAGCACCCAGATGTAGGTGGAGATGCCGGTGTTCATGAACATATCGGTGGAAAGCTGGATGATGCAGTCCAGCCAGTCGTTTTCTAGAATATACTGCCGGATGTTGCTGGGGCCGCTGCCGGCATCGCCGCTGAACAGGGGAGAGCCGTTCTGGATAATGGCCATCTTGCCTTTGTTTGCCAGCTTGGCAAGACCATTCAGCACAAAAAGCTGCTGACCATCGCTGATCTTGGGCAGACCGGGGGCGAAACGCCCCATCTCGCCCCGGGCAGCCTCGGCTTCCACCGCCTTCTGCTCCCGTTTCCAGTCGATGCCGAAGGGCGGGTTGGAGATGATGTACTGGAAGGTGAACCCGGGAAACTGATCCTCTGACAGGGTATCACCGAACCGCATATTGTTAGGGTCGCCGCCTCGGATCATCATGTCCGCCTTGGCGATGGCAAAGGTGGAGGGATTGAACTCCTGCCCGAAGCAGGTCACCTCAATGTCGCTGTTCAGCTCGTGGATGCGCTCCTCCATGCAACTCAGCATCTGGCTGGTGCCCATGGCCATATCGTAAACGGTCATGCTGCTGGTGTCAAGGTCGGCTTCAGACAGCAGCAGGTCGGTCATCAGGTAGATGATGTCCCGGCTGGTGAAGTGCGCTCCGGCTTCCTCGCCAAAGCTTTCGGAGAACCGCCGCACCAAGTCCTCAAAGATGTAGCCGCAGTCCACGGCGCTGATCTTGTCCGGGCCAAGATAGCCCTTCTCGGAGCCGAACTCCTTGATAACGAGGTAGAGGGTGTTGCTCTCTACCATCCGCTTGATGATGTTGTCAAAGTCGAACTTTGCCAGCACGTCCTGTGCGTTGGCAGAAAAGCCGGACAGGTAATCCCGGAAGTTGGACTCAATGTTGTCTGGGTCTGCCAGCAGGGTCTCGAAGGTGAACCGGCTGGTATTGTAAAACTGGTAACCGGAGGCTTTCTGCAAAAAGCCGTCGATGACCTGCAGCTTTTTCACCTTTTCGTAGGTGTCCAGCACTGCCTGATGGGTGGGCAGCAGGCAGTCGTGGAACCGCTTCACCACGGTCATGGGCAGAATGACCAGACCGTACTCGTGGGGCTTGAACGGTCCCCGCAGCATATCAGCTACGTTCCAGATCATGGCGGCTTTTTCGGCAATGTTGGCACCTACGGCGGTGATCTTATCGTTTGGCATACGTTGCTCCTTGTTTTTGTGATAGGTGGACATTCTGATTTTACAACAATGGGTGTCCTATAAATCGGATGGCAGGACGTTTTTCCAGAAAAAATGATTCTTGCATCTATTGTACCACGATAAAAGTGGAAACACCATATTCCGGCAAAAGAAAATGCCCGCCTGAAAACCAGACGGGCGGGTGACGGATAATGGGTTTTGAGGCTTCCTTAATGACCGCCGATTGTGCTTATAAGCTGGCAGCATCGGTACCCTTGAAAAGCGCAATGACACACTCGGTATGACTTTCGTTGTCCAAACACAAATCAATATTGTTTTCAACGATGGGCAGTCTGAATTTGATGGATTTGAGCCACTGACCGTTGGGCTGACGCTCTGGGTAGATCTGAATTTCAGAGATCAGATGCTCCATCAGCTTTTTACGTTCAAGGAGATTCATCACATTGTAGAGCTTTTCAAAGCAGATGAGAACTTTGTAAATGTTATCGCCCGTGATTTTATCCGCTTCGATAGCCTGCTTCTTTGCACGGGCATCCATCAGGTTGTTTTCGGCTTCCTCGATTTTATCGTACATCCTGTAAAGCCGCTCGTCAAGGTCAGATTTGCGGATGATGTAATGGCGGTCATCCGGGTCAAGTGTGTCGATCTCCTCCATAATTTTGGACTTGATGGAATAATACTGCCGCAACTGCTTTTCAGCGGCAGCAATTTCCTGTTCAATGGCAGTGGTGTCTACTTTGCTGTTGATCTTCTCCTGCATCATGGCGGCAAACTTTGGATTGCTGACCAGTTTGATGATGATCTCCACCACGGCGTTGTCCAGAACTTCTTCCTGAATTTGCTTGTTGAAACCGCATTTTTGCCCACGTTGCATCTTGCGGTGCTTGCAACTGTAATAAGAAAAAGATTTATAGGGTGTGCCATCTTTCTTTCGTTTGGTGCATTTGTTGCTGTACATTCCAGCACCGCAAATGGGGCACTTGACAAGGGCGGATAATAAGTGCGCCTGTTCCGTTTTGCTGCGGTTGACTGGCTCGTATCGGTTGGATTGCGCCAACAGCTTGACCTGTGCAGCGTTCCACAATTCTTCTGATACGATGCCCTTGTGCAGGCCGTCCACCAGCAAATAATTCTCCTGTGGAACCTGATGATATTCGTTCCGGGTGCCGTGAATCTTTTCGAGTTTGCGGCGACCAAAGGCGATTTTTCCGCAGTAGACGGGGTTCTTCAGGATGGCACGAATTAATGTTGCACTGAAAAGGGGAGAGGTGCCATTTTGACGAGCAAGTTTCTGAAAGCCGTGGGTCTCCAGATATTTGGAAAGACCATTTGCACCTGTGTCCGTGTTTACATATTGCTCAAAAATCGTGCGAATGGCAGGGGATTCATCCTCATTGATTTGCAGCACACCGTCAACCAAACGATAGCCATAAGGCGCAAAACCGCCGTTCCAGCGACCTTCCCTTGCCTTCTGAATGCGGCCTTCCATGGTTTGGACACGGATGTTCTCACGTTCGATCTCAGCGACAGCAGACAAAACGGAAATCATCAGCTTGCCAGCGTCTTTAGAAGAATCAATGCCGTCCTCCACGCAAATCAGGTTCACACCAAAATCCTGCATTACCTGCAAGGTAGACAGTACATCGGCAGCGTTGCGGCCAAAACGGGAGAGCTTGAACACCAGCACATAGGCAACGCTATCCTTGCCGGATTTGATGTCCTCCATCATCCGGCAGAAAGAAGCACGGCCTTCAATGGATTTGCCCGATTTGCCTGCATCCTCGTATTCGCCGACGATCTGGTAGTCGTTGAAGTCTGCATAGGCTTTCATGCGAACTTTCTGTGCATCCAGCGAGTATCCATCAATCTGCATGGTCGTGGAAACACGGGTGTAAATGTAAACCTTTGTCTTTTCCTGTGACATAAAAACCTCACAAAACAATTATTTCTTGCCTGCTTTCTGCTCCAGAAACTTAATGGAATCCAGATAATCCTGCTCCACATCGCTGAGGGTTTTAGCCTTATATTTCCGATATTCGGTAGTAGCTTTGTCCACTGCCTGCTTGTGGGTCACACTGCCATTGCCAACAAGCAGCTACTCACCGCTCATGGTTAAAATGCGGTCAAGGTGGTTTGCCCAATCCTGCATGGTCATGGGCTGTTCACGTTCTGCCTGACGCTCAGCAAAATCCAGATAACCGGAAACCAACTGCCCCATAGCGCGAAGCTCTTTCTCGTTCAGATAGTTTTTGGCAATAGTAGCTTCTCGTAAAGTGGGCTGATTTCCAGCAAAAGTGGTCAGTCCCATAAATTCTTTTTCGGCATCGGCACGGTTGTAAATGACTTCTGCGGCAGTCTGTCCGTGGATGGCATAATGAATTTTATTCTGGACTTTTTTGAAGAAATGGACGGAGATTTCTGCTTTTGGGTCGTAGTCAATGCTGGTTGCATAGATTTCCAGAACCTGACGATAAAACACTTTTTCGGAAGCACGGATGTCACGGATGCGTTCTAACAGCTCTTTGAAATATCCACCGCCGCCCAGATTTTTCAGGCGTTCGTCATCCAGCGCAAATCCCTTACGCATATATTCTTTCAAAATGCCAGTTGCCCAGATACGGAACTGTGTGCCTCGTTTGGATTTGACACGATAACCAACAGAAATAATGACGTCAAGATTGTAGAATTCGACCTGATAGGTCTTTCCGTCTGCGGCAGTTGTTGCAAATTTTGCAACAACTGAATCTCGTTCAAGCTCACCCTCTGCAAAAATGTTTTTGATGTGACGGGAAATTGTGGATTTGTCACGTTGGAACAACTCAGCCATCTGGTCAATGGAAAGCCAGACAGTGTCACCGTCAAAGGTAGTATCAATTTTGGTCAGGCCATCTTCTGTAGGATAGTTCTCGGAGGTGACTTTTCTGACGTTGTTATTCAATGGCATCCAATGGGCCGATAAAGCGGTAGAAAATCTGGATTTTCTGGACG
>ONZT01000459.1_pt1 | contig 32650 bp, 23 predicted proteins | sample 1671571 | NCBI WGS metagenome assembly ONZT01 (sample SAMN06348170, study PRJEB24527) | human gut metagenome | biome: human gut; feature: ankylosing spondylitis patient; material: feces | host: Homo sapiens | place: China | collected 2015-10
ATTTTTAACATCATTTATCCGTTTCATATATTTTTAAAACTATTTTCTCATAAAGATTTCTCTCCTTTATTTTTCAGAGTCTTATGGTCATTTTATGCGATTTCTCTTCTCTGGATGATTTTTGTTCCAGTTGCTAAATCCGCTGTCTTTTTATCTTTCATGATTTATCCATTATGGAGCTTTCATATTTTTTTCTTTTTCACGGAAGATCTTCCTTTTCGGATCTTTTTATTTTTCATTTTTATTGTAAATATGATTTTTGTAGAGGCAGTTTCTGCTGGAATATTAGTGATCTTAAACTTTATATTTCCACAGCTTCATCTAGCTGTTTTATATGTTGCTTTGCGTGGTAACACGATTTCAATCGCTTTATGTTCTATATTTCAGATCATTTTAAATTATCTGTTCTTGCCACGCCTTTTTCACTTTATTCAGCGTTTTCGTCATTTGATCAATTTAAAATTGTTTCTTTATCTAGGGATTCCTGTTCTTTTTATGATGATCATTGGAAATCTGTTTATGTCCATACCTTCTCCATCCTTTTCTTACGGATGGTTTGTTATATTCTCAGTGATCATCTCTGCGATCATGTGGAGTATGTTTCATCAGGGTATGTCGTTGTTAAAAGAATTAGAGAAACATCATTTAAAAGAAAAACATCAACAAATGCTCTTAGAAGAAGAAATCAAGCATCTGCATCTTCTTGATGATGAATACCAAAAGCTTTATCGTTGGAACCATGATACGTCAAATCATCTTCTTGCTCTCTCTCTTTTGATCGAACAGAAGAAATATGATCAGGCTTTATCTTATATTCACACATTAAATACATCCAGAGAGGAGACGAAACTATGAAACAACATCGTAATCTGTATAGAATTGAAAAGTTTATCGTTTTTCTCTGCATTTTTACCTTCCCATTGCACGGGATCATTACCAACTATATGCGCCATAACCCTGCATTGTGGAATCATTTTTTTCGTTCGGGCTACCACATTTTTTTCTATGATCTGATGTCATTTGCAATGATTTTTGCTTTTGGCTCTTTCATGGGAATCGTATTTCATATATGCAATAGTGCAAGAAAAAGTGCTGATTTAAAAAACACTGAGATTACGCATCATACGATGTTAAAGCAACAGGAGGAACTTAAAAACTTAAAATCAACGATCCTCAAAAAGCAATATTATATTGACCACTATCTTCACATTGCCGAACAATTAGGAAATGAGCAGCGTTATGAAGAAATGTCCTCTTTAATTTCTTCTTTATCTTCCCATGTAAAGAGAAATTATCCGGATACTTTTTGCAAAAATGCTCTGCTTAATACCCTGCTTCAGGAGAAAAAGGCAATTGCCGATCGTTTGGAAATTAATTGTCAATTTCGGATTCTTTTGCCTGAATCGTTTGATTGCGTTTTTTCTGATATAACGATCACAAGCCTGTTTTCAAATCTTTTAGATAATGCGATCGAGGCCTGTGAATTATGCAATTCGGAAGAAAAGAAACCGTTCATCTCATTAACCACAAATTTTAAGGCAAATGTTTTTATGATCCATATGCAAAATAGTAAAAATCCAGAAGAAATTTTTACACATCAGACAAATAAAACGCAAAATTCTGCTCTTCATGGTCATGGTCTTTCGATCATTGAAGAAATCGTTACGCAGTATCATGGAACTTATAAATGGGTGGATGAAGGGGCGTGTTTTTCCTGCCATTTGATGCTTCAGTTTTCGGAAGAATGTCATTAATCATGTTGAAATATGCACGAAAACACGCTTATATGTAATATTCACTTTTTTCAATAATCTATATTCGTTGTATAATAATATTGTTTGCCAGTATCATGGAATGTACTGCCAAATAAATAAAAACAAAGGAGCCTTCTTATCAATGATTCATATTGCAATCTGTGAAGATGATATTACCTATCTTTGCGAACTAGAAAAAATTATCAAAGAAAATAAAAATTTTTCTGTAGAGGTACATTCTTGTTCTTCTCCAGAAGAAAGATTCAAATTATATGAGACAGGTTCCACCCCGTATGATATTGTCCTGATGGACATTGAACTCCCAGAAAAATCTGGTATCATCTTATCAAAAGAAATCCAGCAGACTCATCCTGCAACACAGATCATATTTATCACGCAATATCGTGAATATTGCAGTGATGTTTATGAAACCGAGCATGTATACTTTATTCACAAATCCGATGCGAAACAATACTTGCCTCGTGCGATCAAAAAAGCAATCTTTAATTTAGAGCAACGAAAAAACAACTATCTTACGATTTCCTGGAATCGTAGAGAACACAATATCTTACTAGATGATATCATTTATATGGAAAGAAATCTTCGGACAACAACGATTTATTGTACTTCTTCTACATATTATACTTCTGAGAAACTTACAGATCTGTTAAATCGTCTTGATCAGAATTTCGCCTGTTGTCATCGAAGTTATCTGATCAACTTAAATCAGATCACTGATTTTGAAAATAATCTTGTAACACTCGCTGGAAAACATAAAATTCCTGTCAGCCAAAAAAGAGCCGATGAAGTTAAGGGGCAATTTTTGGCGATGTTTATGAAAAGATAATTGAATAGATGTTTTTATAAAAGGAAAGAGCAGCTGATGATTTTGATTCATCTACTGCTCTTCCTTTTATTTTTCTTACTTAATCTTCACACTAATTGTTGCCTTCTTACCACTTCCATCTGTTGCCATCACTGTGATCTTCACTGTTTTTTTCTTACCTGCTTTCAGTGCTTTTACTTTTCCTGAAGAAACTGTTGCATATTTTGTATTGCTGCTTGTCCATTTCAGTGTTTTGTTTGCACCTTTGCTTGCTGTAACCTTAGCTTTTAATTTCAATGTCTTTCCTGCTTTGACTGTTTTCTTTCCAGAAATCTTGATCTTCTTTACGCTTCCTTTCATGATCTTGATCGTAAATGTTGCTTTTTTGCCACTGCCATCAGTTGCTTCTGCAGTAATTTTAACTGTCTTTCCTCCAGCTTTCTTATTTAGCGTTACAACGCCATTTTTATCCACAGTTGCAAGTTTATTATTGCTTGTTGTCCACTTTAGATTCTTGTTTGTAGCATCGTTTGTGATATTTGCTGTTAATTTCAGCTTCTTTCCTGCAGCAACTTTTGTAGACATTCCTGTTAAGATGATCTGATCGATCTTAATCTGCTGTGGTTCTTGACTCGTTGTTGAACCTTGTGTTGAATTTGAACCTGGATTCGGTGTTGGTTGTGGCTCTGGTTTTGGTGTTGGCTGTGGATCTGGTTTCGGTGTTGGCTTAGGCTCTGGCTCTGGTTTTACCTCTGGAACACTGCCGTCTGCATTTAGTATTTTTTGTGCCATATATGGAGATTCATATTTCCATACGGTTCCATCTTTTCTTATAAAATAATACTTTTGTTCACTCTCTTGGTATCCACTACTATTCTTATGCTGATCTTTGCAATAACTTACCACATCTTTCAAGATCTTTTTACCACTTACATATGCTGTCCCATCTTGTGTAATTCCTGTGAATTTTTCATCTGTACAATCAATTTTTTCAACAGAATAAAATGTATTATCATTATCATCCCATTTTTCCTTAAAGAAATAATAATTTCCATCTAAACTTTCATATACATGTTCAGAATCTGACAATACACGTTTTACATTCGCTGCTATTTTGATCAATCCTTCGCTATATCCATCTGCATACAATATATGATCATCTACATCTAAGAAGAATGTCTCTTTATATTCCATTCCTGTTTCTACTACCTGCATCTCTTTCTCAGAGATCTTGTCTATCACATATTGATCTGAATGCAAATATATATGCAGATATCCCATTGACCCATCTTCTTTTATTACATATTTTGGATTTATAATCTTCTTAATATTGAAAATTCAATTTTCAGATCATCTAATTCTTGATTTCTGACATCGGTTAATTTTCCATCTTTATGTAATACAAGGCAACGCCCTTCTTCATAGCTATGTGCTCCATCAAAATAACTGATGTCCGTTACATTTTCATCAATTTTCTCTACTTGATTCTTTTCATTGATGCAATATAGATTTCCATCCTTTGTAATGAAATAATTATGGTCTATCTTTGTAATATCATAATTTTGTTTTACAAAATCTCCTGTTTCTAATCCGATATATACTTCTCCTGCTTTTGTTACTTTCACTCGAAGTGTATATCTTTTTCCATTGCGATATACAGATGTGATCGTATAGGATTTCGCATCATCTGCTATTTCTTTTGCATTTTCTTTAAGATCATAGACCTTTCCATTTTTATTGATCAGTAGAAGATTTAATGTTTCATTATTCCCTTGATTTTTTTTAAAAGATGGTAACTGATCTTTTTCTATAGCTTCCCCAGAAGATTCTATGTTATCTCCCTCTTGTACTTTCACATGAATTCTCTTTGATGCTTCATCTTCTCTTCCATATACTGTGATCGTTACATCAGTTTCTCCATTTTTTATTGCTTTTCCATCGGCATTGATAATACTTTCATCATCTGCATTATATTCAAATTTTGGATCATCATCGTTATAGTCGCCATATAAAATATCTATTTCCGCTTCGAGATTATGTAGATTTCCTCCTTTTTGAATTGTAACATCCTTAAAATTTTCATAACCTAACACCTGCCTTGCGGGTACATTTTCACTAATATGTAATGTTTTATATCCACGTGGTTTCAGGCAAGAAATATCTTCTACATTTCCACATCTACCTAAATACAATTTTTTTAGATTACTTAATTCTGCAATTGGTTTGATATCACTCAATCGTCCAGATGTTAGTGTAAGTGTATTTAAATTTGTAAGATTGTTGATGCCATCAATATTTAAGAAACTACCTTCTGCATCTAAAGACTCTAAAGATTTTATATTTGTTAAACGGTTAAAATCTGCATTTGTTATTTGCCCAATAGTTAGATCTTTTAGATTTTTTAGTCCTTCAATCTGACTAATATTTTTTATTTTTTGTTCATTGGAAACAATTAATTTTTCCAGATTTACTGCATATTCTAATCCTGTTAGATCTGGAGATTCATTCTCGTTATAATCGTATTGGGATACATACAAGCTTTTAAGTTTTTTCATATCTTCTTTTGTTAGATATGTCTTTTTATCTTCGAATTTATTCTGCTCTTTTAAATCCTCTAATATTTCATTAAATACAATCCTATCTGGAATTAAAATAGCATCTTCTGGTTTTGGTGCAATTGTAATTGGTACTTTCGTTGATTCGTTATAATCTGTTCTTACAACTAGATTTGTTTTTCCTTCTTCTTTTGCCTTTGCATATAATTTTCCACTTTGATCTAATGAAGTTTCTACTTTATCAACATTTTCTGAGTTGACTCTTACATGAATTCCTTCATCTTCATCCTCATTATTGTCCAAATATGCAACTCCTGATGGTTTAAGCTCAATGATTGGTTCTGTTTGATTCTTTATCTCTCCTGGCTCGACTCGTAGGATACTTAAACGCTCTTTGTCTGAGACATTCGTTCCTTCCAGATTAATTTTGTCTAATTTTGTCAAGTTCTTTGCAAAATCTAATTTTGTTATGTGCTTATTATTCTCTAAATCGATCCTCTCACAATTAATCGCCTGATCAACTCCTGCCATATCTTCATCTGAAACATCATATTTTTCAGAAAAATCTATTTCTTTTACTTTCTTAATTTCCTCTGTACTGATCTGCCCGTCATTATTTTCATCTACACTGTCGCCCTCATCGTTTCTCATTTGTGAATAGACATCATATGACATTAATGGAACTACATTTGCTTCTGCCTTTCCTACTTGAAATGTCACCTCATCCAATGTTGTTCCATTTACAGATGCTTTGACCTTTACTGTCCCTTCTTTCTTTGCAACTGGAACATAATATTTTCCTCTTTGATCTTCTAATTTCACCTGTTTGATTTCAACGATTCCTTCTGGCTCATATGTAAATTTCATTTCATTGATCGCTGTTGGTGAAATCCCTTGAAATTTATATGCTTTAAAATATCCGACTTTAGTATTTAATGACGCAGGATCAAATGAAATTGATCCTGTTTTTGCTGTGATTGTTGTTTTAGTATCTTTTGATGTATTTTCCTGAGCCGCCATTGCGATCGTGCTATTGGAAAATAACATCGACAAACTTACGATATAAACTAATATTTTTTTCATCGACATGTACCTCTTATTTAATCTTGATTGTCACTGTCTTACTCTTTCCACTTCCATCTGTTGCCATTGCTGTGATCTTCACTGATTTTTTCTTACCTGCTTTTAGTGCTTTTACTTTTCCTGAAGAAACTGTGGCATATTTTGTATTACTACTTGTCCACTTCAGTGTTTTGTTTGCACCTTTGCCTGCTTTGACTTTGGCTTTTAGTTTCAGTGTCTTTCCTGCTTTGACTGTTTTCTTTCCGGAAATCTTGATCTTCTTTACGCTTCCTTTCATGATCTTGATCGTAAAGGTTGCTTTCTTGCCACTGCCATCAGTTGCTTCTGCTGTGATCTTGACAGTTTTACCTCCAGCTTTCTTGTTTAAGGTTACAACTCCATTTTTATCCACAGTTGCAAGTTTATTATTGCTTGTTGTCCACTTTAATGTTTTATTGGTAGCATTTTGTGGATTGATCAGGGTTGTTAATTTTATCTTTTTACCTGCTGCGATCTTTGTAGAGATTGCTGAAAAACTAATTTTATTTACTTTGATCTGCTGTGGTTCTGCATTTGATGATGCTGTTGTGCCTGAACTTGGTGTTGGAGCTGGTATTGGCTGTGGCGTTGGTGTTGGTGTCGGCCGTGGTGTTGGTTCTGGCGTTGGTTCTACTTTTTCACCATCATAATTTAATACTTTTTCTGCTAAATATGGAAACCAATATGCCCAAACTGTTCCATCTTTTCTTACCATGAAGTACATAGACTCTTTCATATAAAATTTGCAGTTTACTACATCTGTCAGTATCTTCTCACCTTCTATATAAACCGTTCCATCCTGTGTTACACCTGTAAATTTTTCATTTGTACAACTAATCTTACTTGTAATAAAAAATTCTTTACCTTTTTCATCGCTTTCTCTCTCATAAGCATAATATTCTCCATTTATATTTTCATATACACAAGAATATGGTGTAACTTTTTTAACATCATCTGCTATTTTATGTAACTTACCTTCATCATAGATATACAAAGTTTGATTTTTTAAAAGTAATGTATACTGATATACTCTATCCTCCATTGCTACTACTGTCATCTCTGTATCTGCTACTTTTCTAGTCTTACTGCTACTTTCACCATACTCCTCATACCAGTCAATAAACAACATACTTCCATCATTTTGAACAATATAATTATACGCTGCTATTTTTTTTACATTCTGAACTTTGAAATCGAAATCCTTTACTTCTGTCAGCACTCCATCCTTGTGTAATACCAGACATCTTCCATTTAATAAATATAGATCAAACGCTTTAATATCTTCAACGTTTTCATCTATTTTTTCTGCCTGATTCTTTTCATTGATCCGATATAATGTGTTATCATTTGTAATAAAAAAGTTTTTATCTACCTTTTTTACTGTAAAATTCTGTAGTTTCATGTCTCCTGTTTCAAGTCCTGTATATAGGTTGCCAGATTTTGAAATTTTAGTTTTAAACATATAATATTTATTACCATCATAAACATAGTCAACCATATATGACTTGGCATCATTTGCTACTTTTTCCCCGTTATTTGTAAGATCATATACATTTCCATTTTCATAAATTGCATTTATGCTAATCTGGCCTCCCGCTGGGTTTCCCGTTAAAATTGGTAACTGCTCTTTTGTTTCACCCGCTGGATCTATATCTGATCCATCCTGCACTTTTACATGAATCGTTCTTGATGCTTCATTTTCTCTTCCATTGACGGCAATCGTTACATCTGTTTCGCCTTTAGCAACGGCTTTTCCATCTTTATCAATAATCTTTATATTATTAGAACGATAACTAAATATTGACATACTATCAGGATTATCATCTGGATCAGAATAAATTTCAACAGGTGATTCGAACATTTCCATGAAATTTCCCTTTTGTATTGTTACATCTCCAAAATCTTCATAATCAAGTACTTGATCTGCAGGAATATTTTCAGAAATACCTAATGTTGAATATGCCCCTTTTTTCAAGCAAGAAATATCTTTAATTTTTTTACATTCGTTAATATATAATTCATCTAAATTGTCAAGATTTTTTAATGTTTGAATATCTTCTAACTCATCTGATTTAAGTCTTAAATATTCCAATTTTTTTAACTGTTCTAAACCATTTATATTTTTAAATGATCCTGAAATATCCAAATCTGTCAACGACTCCATTTTTACTATGTTTTCTATATCATTATCTGCAACGCCTGTAACAGTTAATCTTTCAATTTTTGTTAATTGTTTTAACTCTTCTGTATGATTCAATTTCTTTGCATTATTAATATATACATATTTTAAATTTGTTGCATATTCTATTCCTGTAAAATCAATCTCATTTTTATCTGCATCTGATATATAAATCTGCTTGACAGATTTCAATTCTTCTGTCGTCAAACGCCCATCTCCATTTTGATCTCCTTGCTCAAGCATAGCATTTAGCAGATATTTATCTGGAATATTTACTACTTCACTTGAATGTTCTGCTACTGAACTTTGTGATTTTACTTGAGCTGCTATCGTCATCGTGTTATTTGATAATATCATGGATATCATAAGAAGATATGCTACAATCTGTTTCATATGTCTTTTCCTCCTTTTAAGCTTTTTTCGTTCACAAAATATCCACAATTAGTATACCATTTTATTCACACATAATTTTTTATAATGCATAAATAAACCGTTATATATCATATAAAGTCGAAAAAAGGATACCGCATATGCGATATCCTTTCATAGTATTCTGATTTCTATTTTAGCTTATAGATCTTCTACCTTACATTTGTGTTCTTTTGATTTTTTATCATAGCTAATCCCGACTGCCAAAATTCTTGTCTTTGAGTTTTCTCCTAAGCTTTTTCTTAGTTTCAGATCATATTTCTTCTCTTTGATCTGTTCTATGGCTTTCTCTGGAGATGCATCTACTTTTAATTCCAAGATCATTCCTGGATGTTCGTTTGGATCATTGGGATAAAAAATAAAATCTACAAATCCCGTGCCTGATTTTTCTTCTCGTTCGATGCGATAGTAATCTCTTGCGATAAGATAAACAAGATTTACGATCGCTGCCAGTTCAACTTCATGATTATAGGATAAAATTGGAACTTCTGTATTATGAGCGTATTCTAAAATCTGTTGCATTGTTTTGGTGTCATAGTGAATCGTTGCGTCGAGCATTTTTCTGGAGTTCTTTGCTAACTGGTAAATGTAACCCATAGAGGATTCTTTCTGAAGCATATCCCCAAAACGATCCATCAATTCTTTATTTGGAATGCTTACTCTTCCATTTTCGTAAGTTAAAAATCCATAGACAACCATGGCTGAATATATCTCATCTCTCGTTGTCAGATTCATGGACTCAACTGCATACTCTCTGATCTTGGCAGGTACTGATTCTCCAGAAACCATCAGTGCAACGTCTTCTCTTACATCGGCCACATTATGTTTGATATAGGAATAAATTTCATCATATGGGCCTGAATTCGTCCAGTAATTTCCTAGATTATTATTCATTAATGCAACTACAACTGATCTCGGATTATAGATCCTTTCTCCACTTTTGCTATGATAGCCATCATACCAGATTCTTAAATCTTCCCTTGTCAGATTCTGTTTCTCATTATGTTCTTGATAACGTTTGAATAATTCATCTACTTCCGTATCAGTAAATCCAAATGCATCACTAAATTTTTCTTCCTCTGCCATTGTGTATTCAACAAACATATTTAATTTTGATCCACTTGAATATTTGGCAATTGGTAAGATTCCTGTCATATACGTCATCTTGACATAGGACTGATCTTTTAATAAGGAACTCAGGAAAGCAAGGTGATCATCTTTATCCTTGTCTGTCATAAACCACTCATGGAAAATATAATCCCATTCGTCCAAAACAAAAACAAATTCATCCCCTGTTCTTTCATGTATCTTTCTTAATAAATCCTTTGTTGCATCTTCATAATCCAGATTCAGCTGTGGATATAATTCTTGCAGATCTTCTTTCCATAATTTATGGACTCGACGAATATAAGTTTTATAATCTTCACATTCATCTGGCAGCTCGCTGAAATTAATCTGAATAACTTTATATTGATTTAAATGTTTTTTATAATCTTTATCTTGCGAAATCTTAAGATGATCAAAAATATCTGATGAATCTACTGCATCTGTTAAAAATGCTGCGATCATGTTTGCCATAACCGTTTTTCCAAATCTTCTTGGTCTTGTGACGCAAATATACTCATCCCCTGCATCTATATATTTAAATATCTCTTTTAGCATCATCGATTTATCCACAAAATATGTGCCATTATATACTCTGCGATATAAAGTTTTTGGTGACGCACTATCCATGTAAAATCCCATATATCTTCCCTCCTGGGGCTTCTTCATTTTTTCCATATACTTTTCTCCTTTTTATTTTATCGAATTTAGTATTTAGCTGCAATGGTTTTCTTAGGACTGATCTTGCGTCCTTTGTTGAATTGTTATTAGACTTTTATTTTTAGATCTGCTTTTTAGTTTTATACATATTTTACCATTTTTTATTATATATGTAAATATCGAATTATAAAAAAGCAGGAATATCAAATTTGTAATATTCCTGCTTTTCCTATACTACAGCATTGTAATTATTTAATTTTAATTGTAACCGTCTTGCTCTTTCCGCTTCCATCCACTGCTCTTGCTGTGATCTTCACGGATTTTTTCTTTCCAGCTTTGTATGTTGTTACAGTTCCTTTGGAAGAAACTTTCGCATATTTTGTATTGCTGCTTGACCATTTTAATGTTCTATTTGCCCCTGCAGATGCGCTTGTTTTTCCTTTCAGATATAACTTCTTACCAGCTTTTACTGATTTAACTCCAGAAATGTAGACTTTCTTTACGATACCTTTCTTGACATAGATCTTATATGATGCTTTCTTACCACTTCCGTCTTTGGCTGTCGCTGTGATCGTTACTGTTTTTCCACCCATTTTCTTCTTCGTCGTAACAACACCGCTGCTGCTGACTGTTGCAACTTTGGTATTGCTTGATTTCCATGTAACACCTTTATTGTATGCATTGGATGGTGTTACGGTCGCCTTTAATGTTACTTTCTTACCAGTTGCGATCTTGTTAGATGTTGTTGTTGTGATCGTAATCTTGCTGACTTTGATATTTTCTACTGTTACGATGCAGTACATTACATTTCCGTCAGATGTTATTGCCGTAATAATTGCTTTTCCTGCAGCCTTAGCTGTTAATTTACCTGCTGCATCAACTGTTACAACTGCTTCGTTAGAAGATGTCCATTTTACTGTTCCGATTGAAGCTGTTGCATAATCTGGTAAATATGTAATCTTCAGCTGTTCTATCTTGCCTGGATTTAATGTTACAAATGTTTTGTTTAATACAACCGCCTGTGTAGGAATCTTACCTGTTTCATCTGTTGTGTAAACTTTGATCGTTTTTGTTGTTGTTCCAGCTTTTAATGTCAGTGTTGCCATCTGTCCTTTTGTTCCAGCTTTGATCTTATCTCCTGTAATGGATACTGCTGTCGTATTAGATGAAGTGATAGTAAATGCCTCAGAGGCTGTATCATTTACAAATACACCTTTGGTAAATTCTTTTATTGACAGTTCCTGTCCTTCTTTTAAGTATACAGTATCACTTAAGAATGAAAGTCTTGTTGCTGTGCTTACTGCTGATGGCAGGAATAAGAAGTTTAACTGTGCTTTCAGATCATTTAATGCTGTAAAATCTGTAACAGCTGTTCCTCTTAAATACAGTTCTTTTAACTGTTTTAAATTTTTCACAAAACTAATGTTTGTGATGTTTTTGTTATTTTCAAGATTAATCTTTTCGCAATTGACTGCTTCTGATAATCCTGCTAAATCTGCATTTGTAAGATCTTTGGATTCTAACTCGATAGATTTTACTTTTTTAATCTCATCACTGTTAATGCTTCCATCTTTGTTCGCATCCACATCTTTTAATGCATTGTATACTGTTATACTTGTCAATGGAATAATTGTCTTTCCATCTGCATCTTGCTGTGCTACTTTGACTTCAATGTCAATAGAATCTTTATATACTTTTCCATCTCGTGTAATCGTAGCTTCTAAAGTTGTTTTTCCCGCAGCTTTTGCTTCAACAATAAATGGAATTGTAACATCTGCTGTTGCTACACTTGCTTTTGTGACAACATTTAAGATCTTATTATCTTTAGAAGTAACAGATACTACATCTCCTGATTTAACATTCATCACTTTGACTTCTTTGTTAAATGTTCCTACGCTTAGATTTGGAATATTTTTATCAATCTGTGGTGACGTTTCACTTTTTGCTGTAACTGTAACTGGAATTGTTACTGTCGCTGATGGTGTTGTTTTACTTTCAACTTTTAATTTTGTTTCTCCAGCTTCTGCAGTATCAATCGCCTCAAGACTTAATGTTTTATCCGTCTGATCTTGTATTAATTTTAATTTTGCAGCTGTTCCTGTTGCTACATCTTCAGAATATTTAACATCTGTACATCCTTTTAAAATTCCTTTTGGAAGAATTGGATCTGATGTTGTTGTACCTTTTTCTACTGTAATTTTGTTTGTCTTGATCAATGCAATTTTGTCTGCTGTAGAAACAGAAGTTCCTACAAGATTAATCTCTTTTAAATTTGTCATAGATTTTAATGCATCAATTTTCTTAACATTTATATTGTTGCTTAAATCTAATTTTTCACATCCTGTTGCATCTTTCAAATATTCTACATCTGTGTCTGTCAGATTCTTGTTAGAAAGATTGATTTCTTTCTTAGCTGCTAATTCTGCTTTTGTGATCTGACCGTTTGTTCCGCCAAGTGCTTCATATAAAGAATAGGATGTTACTGGAACCACATTGTCATCTGCTTTAGCTAGATTAAATTCAAATTCTATTGTTCCTTTGTTGATCTGCTTACTTTCAAATGTTGCTGTTACTTTGACAGTACCCTTATCCTTTAATGCGATTGGCATATATTCGATAACGTCTTTTCCTTCAGCATCTTTGACTGTTCTTTGTTCAATCTTCAATGCTGATTCATCTGCTGACTTGAGTGTTACTTTGTCAATGTTTGCCGTATCTGTTCCTTGGAATCTGTAATAATGGAAACTTCCAACTTTTACATCTTTTGATTCTGCTGCAAATGAAATTCCACTTGTAACTGTTGGTGTGGTGGTTGTACCTTCCTGTGTCACCGCTGCCTGATTCCCCTGATCTGCTGTTGCCGCCATTACCGTAAATCCGTTGACCGGTATCATGGATATGCTGAGCAGACATGCTAACAGTTTCTTTCTGCTCTTGCCATTTAAGTGGCTGAATACTTTCCATCCTTCTTGCATGAAATTCGTCCTCCTTTTCTTCATGTTTGAATCTGCATATTGCTTTGTTTATTATAACACTTTTTTGTGTAGAATGCATAAAAGAGTGATCAATTTTATCACTCTTTTAGCGCATTTTGAGATTATTTAATTTTAATCGTTACAGTTGCTTTCTTTCCACGTACTTTTTTCCGTGGAATCTTAGTCTTCTTCATAAGTGAAAGCTCCCTATTAACTTATTATCCCTATTTACAATTATTATACTTTTTTAATTATACTCCTGCATTAATCTTTATTCAATGTATTTGTTCACATTTTATACACATTTTTCATGCATACAACAACAATAAAAAGACTAGGACAGTCAGTTTTGGAAGATGTATATCTATACAATCCAAAACTGACTGTCCTAGTCTTTTGTTCATTAGAGTTTTTATTTAATTATTTTTATATCTAATGCTGTGGCGCTCCATTAGGTTCCAATGTTCCTCCAACCTGTTTCTTCATTCTGAAACGGTAGAAGATGATCGTTGCTAATGTTGACACAACTAAGATTCCAACAAATACTGCAATATCCTGTCCGATCTGTCCATCCATAGATAGTGTGTGACGAAATGCGTGTACTGTATAGCTGAATGGCATATATTTGTGTAATACTGTGTAGAAGTGTGGTGCCATATCCAGTGGATATGTTCCTCCGGCTGCACCTAACTGTACAACCATGAATACTAACATGACGTAACTTCCGACACGGTTTAATAACATCTCACCAAAGCAGATCAATGACATAAATGCCATGGATGCTAAGACGGCCATTCCAAATGTTTTTCCTACATAATGTGGTTCGAGTCCATTGATTCCCATTAAAACTGCAACCATGATCACTGCCTGTGCAATGGATACTGCTGCCATGACTGTGACTTTGCTTAACCACCACTGAAGTCCACTCTTGACTTCTTCGTTTTTCTCCATTAAAGGATACATTAATGTAAATGCCATACATGCTACGAATAATCCAACGGACATCATATATGGCGCCATTGCGTGACCGTTGTTATCAACGTGTGAATATTCTACATTCTTAGCTTTTACTGGTGCTGCAAACATTTTGTTTGTCTTCTTGGTTGCCTTAATGCTGTTAACCTGATCTGCTCCTTTTTGTAAGGAATCTTTTAATGTCTTGCTTCCACTCTGAAGTGTTCCGATTCCATTTCCAAGAGTTGTAGATCCTGCTGCTAACTGACTTGATCCACTTGCGATCTGTCCAGCTCCAGATGCTAACTGTCCGGCTCCACTGTTTAATGTATTGTTGTTAGCAACTAAGGCTGCTGTTCCTGATTTCAGTGTTTTTGTTCCTTTGTAAAGTTTTGCTGTTCCTGACTTAAATGTTGGAAGTTTTGAGCTTACCTGACCAATTCCACTATTCAGCTGAGTTGCTCCGCTATTTAATGCTTTGGAATTGTTTGTTAATGTTGTAAGTCCTGTGTTCAGGCTTTCAACTCCTGCTGTGTAGTTGGCAATTCCAATCTTTAATCCGCTTGTACTGTCGTTGATTCCAGATTCTAAGGTTGTCATTCCTGTCTGTACTTTTGTAGCACCTTCTGATAACTGAGTCAACGCCTGGATCATACCCATTGTATCCTGAGTTGTTCCCTGACGGTCTAATGTTGTTTTTACTTCATTTAAGCCTTCATACAGACCATTCATCATCGCTTTTTCGTATCCAGAAAGTGTCTGGGATGATTCTGCAAGTTGCTTAGATGATTTTGCTAAAGAACTAACATATGCTTTCACTGTTGCAAGTTGCTGTTCACTACTTGCGGACTGTGTTTTTGCTGTTGTTTTTGTATCTGCCGCTTTCTGTGCATTTGTATATGTTTCATCAACATTATTTTCAACATCAGATGCTGCGCTATCTACCTCGTCGATTTCAGCTAATAATGCTTTTTTATCTTCTTCGCTTAATTTATCAAGTACAGATGAATTCTTTAACTCGCTTACTTTGCTGTTTAAATCAGATACACTTGACTTTGCATTTGCTGCACTGCTTGCTGCCTTCTTAGCTGTTTCATTGTTTGCTGTCTGTGTTGATGTCTCTGATGCGGTTGATCCAGCAGAAAGCATTTGATTTAATTCATTTAATTTTGTATTAAATGCTTCTAATTGTGTATCGAAATTGCTTCGTTTGCTTATAATTCCATCTTTCTTCGCTTCATTTTCTTTTAACTGAGTTCCAAGTCCATTGGATGTTTCTTTTGTCTGACCCAACAGATTTTTAAGGCCTGCTGATAATGTTCCAGTTCCATCTTTTAAATCCTTACTTCCACTGGATAATTTCTCAACACCTGCATTTAATGCTTTATTATTCGCTGCAAGCTGTTTGCTTCCAGCCTGTGCTGTGCTGACTCCGTTTGTGTACTGGGAGATTCCTAATTTTAAGGATTTAGAGCCATTGGATAACTGAGTTGCTCCTGTCTGCAGAGCTGCAACTCCATTTTTCAATGTCTTTGTTCCTGATTTTAAAGATTTTGCTCCACTGTCAACTTTGGCTACACCTGCTGTATATGTTTTTAGTCCTACGGAAAGTGATTTTGCTCCATTCTGGAATGTTAATGTGCTGGATGCTAATTTCTTTAAATTCTGTTCGATCGTATCATTTCCAGCTTTCAGCTTCTTCGCTCCGCTTTCGATCTTTTTAGATCCATCTGCTGCTTTCTGGAAACCGCTTCCGGCTGTCTTGATCTGGTCAAATACGGTCTTTACATAAGTTTCTGTTACTTTTTCTCTGACTGACTTCTCAATCTTCGCCATGGCACTATCATCCATCTTGGATGCTACATAGTTCGTACCTGGGTTTGTCTTGTATGTCAGTTTCATCTGTTTTGGATTCTTATCCATTAATGTTGTTGCATTCTTTGAGAAATTTTCTGGAATGGAAATGATCATATAGTATTCTCCACTCTTCAATCCTTCCTCTGCTTTCTTGTCACTTACAAAATGAAAATCCAGTGATCCTGAATCTTTCAGATTCTTTACCAGATCATCTCCTACTTGTAATGTTTTTCCCTCGTAATTTACCTTCTTATCGTGATTGACTACCGCTACTGGTAATTGATCTGCATCTCCGTATGGATCCCACATAGAACCAAGGAATACAGATGTATAAATTGCAGGAATCGTAATGATCGCGATCAAAATGATAATCATCCAGGGGTTCTTTGAAATTTTCTGCCATTCTCGTTTTAACATGATCACAGCTGCTCCTTCCTTGCATTTTTATTACTTATATAGAGGTCATACCTCTTTGAATCATTGGTTATTATATGCACTTCCTTGATAAAAGTCAATAATTTATTGAACATTGGTCATTTTTTTATTTCATACATAACTTTCTTTTTCATTTATGATATATCTTTTTTCTTCTGTTCATTTTCTTTTGATTCTGTTATGATAAAAGTGCTTTTTTTATTTGAATTTTAATGGAAACGAGGAATTTTATTACATATGATACAAGATATTTATCCACATAAACTAAACAATCAATATCATCCAGATCAAAAACCAGATGCTGACAGCATTATTTTATATTTTACACAGGAAGGTCTTCTTCATCGTTTATTAAAGAAAGAAGACTTAGAAGAAATGGGGCAGGAAGATCTATTTTCTCTGGATGAAATGATCTATACCGGTGATGGTAAGAAACTTGCAAGACCAACTCTTTTAAATGAGGAACATCTATTTTTATCATTCCCTAGATTGAGTGATTTTGTGAATGATACTCATGTTACAGAAGAAACTCTTACATATCTTTTCTCTGTGGATGATGACAACTACTTCTTATTAAATGAAGCTCCAGAAGAAATTCCTGAAGATTATGAATTCAATACCGTACGTGAGCTTCGCAATTTACAGATTGGTCCAAAATACCGCACGTTTGCGGCGATCACTGGTTTACATCTTTATAACTGGTACCGCACAAACCGTTTCTGTGGATGCTGTGGACACAAGACCGTTCATTCTTCCACAGAACGTGCTTTAAAATGCCCATCTTGCGGTCACTTGATCTATCCAAGAATCGTGCCTGCTGTGATCGTTGGTGTTAAAAATGGTGATAAGATCCTGCTTACAAAATACCGTAAAGGATTCACTCCATTTGCATTGATTGCTGGATTTACAGAGATTGGTGAGACTTTGGAAGAGACTGTTGCACGAGAGGTCATGGAAGAAGCTGGTATTCGTGTGAAGAATATTCAATATTATAAATCTCAGCCTTGGGGTGTTGTCGATGATCTGCTGGCTGGTTTTTATTGCGAGGTAGATGGAGATACAGAGATTCATATGGATGCTTCAGAATTGAAACTTGCTGAGTGGAAATCTCGTGATGAAATTGAATTGCAACCAAATGATTTTAGTTTGACGAATGAGATGATGCGGGCGTTTAAAGAAGGAAAGTTTTGATTTGTAGTTTGAAGACGGAAATTATTGGTGGAATATTATAAAAAGAGATCATATGTCTGCAACCCACTTGCGTTCGGACTCCCACGTAGCTGTACTAAGCTCCTGAATGGTCTAACGACCATCCACTCGCTAAGTGCAGACGTGTCCGTACGGTTGCCGACATATGATCTCTTTTTATAATATTCAAATAATTTACGTCATTCAAACCACTATACATTGTGTATGTTAGACGGTATTGGTTGATAATTTTTGTATTTATTAACAGAAAGTAAAAGGGCTTCTACAACACCGATTTGTTGGAATGTTTATGAAGCATAATAACATTACTTTCTGTTTGAAATACAATAGAAAGTGTCCCACTTTTCCCTTTGGAAGCTACTTTGGATGTCTCTTTTTCATTTAATAAAAATATTTATTTTGCTGTAGCAGTTTCTTTATGCCCACTCTTTATCTTATCATACTGTGCAAACATACCTGCAAGTAATGTTCCAGAGATTGAATGCCATACACAAGATACTGCACAGATAATTGCTGATTCTGGTGTTGATGCGAACTGGGCTGTTGTTGTTGCAAGGTTTGTTGCTAATCCAGCATTCTGCATTCCAACTTCGATAGAAATTGTTCGTTTCTTTGCTGTGTTCATTCCAGTAAGTTTTCCCGCACAATATCCAAGGAAATATCCGAAACCGTTGTGTAAAAGTACTGCAACAAAGATAACGATTCCAGACTGGAAGAATTTTGATCCCTGTGATGAGATAACTCCACCAACAACACATGCAAGTCCAAGAACTGCCACACCCGGCATGACTTTCTGAACTTCTTTGAATGCTTCATTTTTTCCTAATGCGTAGTTTAATGCAAACCCGATCGCTACTGGTACGATAACCGTTTCTATGATAGATACAAACATTGGTAATCCATGAATTGTGATCTTGGCTCCGCTTGCCAGAAATGATACCATCAGTGGTGTCATCACTGGAGAGAGGATTGTAGATACAGTTGTCATTCCAACAGAAAATGCAACATCTCCACCGCAAAGATAGGACATAATGTTTGATGATACTCCTCCAGGACAGCATCCTACAAGAATCAGTCCAAGAGCGATTCCATCTGGCAGATTCAGTAATTTTGTAATTGCAAATGCCAGGAATGGCATGATCAGATACTGAGCGATCGCACCAATACAGATATCAAATGGTCTTTGTGCAAGAATTTTGAAATCTTCTGTTGTCAGTGTCAATCCCATACTGAACATGATGACACCAATAATGATAGACTGACTCGTGAATTTATTTGCTACTGGATCCGTGAATAATTGAAAATTCACCCACCCCATCAACGATGGCAGGAAAAATGTAATGACTGCGATCGCGATGACAACGATAGATGTGTAGTCTGATAAAAATTTGCTTAGTTTTTGTAGTTGTTTCATATTATGTTACCTCCTGATATTCCTCACCGCCCTTCGCTATAAATCAAGAAAGAATCCTGCTCAGAGGACTTTTTATTTCATCGAAATTTTCTATGCAATAAAAAAGCCCCTTCTCAGAAAAATCCTGAAAAGGGACGAACTAATCCGCGTTACCACCCAATTTCTGCAATAAAATTACAGCTCTTAACGTACTATCATACGCTTTCCTTATAACGGAGGATTCCGGCGAGACTTACTGGTTCAAAATATTAATGTCAAGTAATGTTCAGTCCGCATCTTAGAGATGATATCTGTTCATGAAAATGTATCTGCTCACACCAACCGCAGACTCTCTGAAACACTTGATTCAAAAACAGCGTTGTTCTCTTCAACGAATTTCGGTGAAGTTTATTTATTTAAAATATATTATAGTCCTTTGAGATAATTTGTCAAGTTTTAGTTCGATGACGGAAATTATTGGTGGAATATTATAAAAAGAGCTCATGTGTCTGCAACCCACTCGCGTTCGGACTCCCACGTAGCTGTACTAAGCTCCTGAATGGTCTAACGACCATCCACTCACTAAGTGCAGACGTGTCCGTACGGTTGCCAACACATGAGCTCTTTTTATAATATTCAAATAATTTACGTGATTCAAACCAATATACAGTGTGTATGTTGTACGATACTAGTTAATAATTTTTGTATTTATTAACAGAAGGTAAAAGACCTTCTACAACACCGATTTATTGAGATGTTTCGGAGTATAATAAACATCTGTCTGCAACTACATAAATTGAAAACCAATAACGTCTAACATACACACCCTTCCGTTTGAAAATTCTTAATTTTATACGAGAATGTCTTCAGGTATTCATAAAAACATAAAAAAAGATAGAGGTACGAAATGATAGGATTCCATAGGATTTTTTGCAAAATCGCAGCCAACACGGGCACTGTTTGAACGCAGTGAGTTGTGCAGGAGTGTTGGCGGATCAGCGTTTTGCAAAAAATCCGTCAATGGAATTCGTTTTTCGTACCTCTATCTTTTTTTATGTTTTTATGAATACTCGATACATTTCCGTTATGCAAATTAAAATTTATCCACAAATCTGAACAAATTTCTTAATTCTATCTACAGAAACACTTCGGTACCGATCTCCATCTTCATCGGATACCTGGAATGATACTCTCTCTCCCATTCCAGTCGCATCGACTCCCCAGCCTCTGCATGTGCTGTGTAATTGTTTGATTCCCGTTTTGTCTATGATCTTCTGGGCGTTGTTTTCGTTGACTCCACATCCTGCGATGATCTCAATCTGGTTCCCATATTTTTTCTGAAGATCTGCTAACAGATGAATTCCTTCTTCTGCGGTTGCTTCCTGTCCACTTGTCAGTAATCGATCAAATCCTAGATCGATCAGTGTTTCGATTGCCTCATATGGATCTCTTGTGCAGTCAAATGCTCTATGGAATGTTGCTTTGCGTCCTTCATTTTTTACATTTTCCAAGAATTCCTGACAACGGTTCTTATCGATTGTTCGGTCTTCATTTAAGAAACCGAAAGATACTCCATCTGTCCCATATGCTAATAGTAGCTTAAGATTCTCAAGCATCTGTTCATACTGGTAATTTGTATAGCAGAATCCCCCTGCTCTGGCTCTTACCATAGATACGATCTCAATATCGCTGTATTGTTTGATCATGATCAAGCTTCCTAAAGATGGTGTTAATCCACCTAAACTTAATGCACTGTTTAATTCTACTCTTTTAATTCCGCATTCGCTTGCCATCATGGCATCTTCGAAGCTTCCACAACATACTTCTATCATTGTTTTCCTTCCTTTACTTACAAATATTTTATGATTCCGGCATGTATTTTTTGCCTGTTTCTGTCTGGGCAAGACCTGCCTGACTGGTTTCCTTTAAAGAACATGGCAAGAGGTCTCCGACTTCTGCCATTGCATCGATCACTTCATCCAATGGAACCTTGCTTTCAATACCTGCCATTGCCATATCTGAGGCTGTGATCGCATTGACAGATCCAATGACATTTCTCTTGATACATGGTACTTCTACCAAACCACCTAATGGATCACATACCAATCCCAATAATGATTTCAAGGCAAATGCTCCTGCATCAAAAATCTGCTTTGTGCTGCCGCCACGAATGTACGTAATAGCTGTTGCTGCCATACAGGAGGCAGAACCGATCTCTGCCTGACATCCTCCTTGTGCCCCTGCGATACAGGCACGTTCTGCGATAACTTGTCCGACTCCGGCCGCAATATACATTCCTTCTAGCATCTTTGCTTCGGGTACTTTATGAAATTGTTCATATGTGATCAATACTGCTGGAAGCACCCCACATGCTCCGGCTGTCGGTGCTGCTACGATACGTTTCATACAGGCATTTGATTCACCCATTTTTAAGGCATTTGCCATGACGGTCCCGACAAATTCACCGGTCAGATTCTGCATTTTTCTAACCTCTTCCATCATCTTTTCACCGTCGCCGCCAGAAAGACCGCTTTGTGACTTTAAGTCTTTATCGTAACTTTCATTGGCATCTTTCATTGCAAGATACATACTGCTCATTTTCCCGATAGACTCTAGGCGGTCTACCTGTCGTTCTGTCATATCATCATGTAAAATTGTTTCCCATAATTGACATTCCTGTTCTTTTGCTCTTGTTTCTATCTCTTCTACGGATGCAAATCCCATACTCTAGTCCTCCTTCATCTTAGCAAGATATGTAACTTTCTGGATTCCTTCCAGACGTTCCAAAAAGTTCAGACCTTCTTCTGGTATTTCTTTGTCACATTCAATGACCATGACTGCACTTCCACCTCTGTGATCACGGTATAATTGCATCGTTGCGATATTAACCGATTTATGAGCAAGCATTGATGTTACTTCTGCTACATGTCCTGGCTGGTCGTCATTGTGTACAACTAATGTTGTATACTCCCCGCTAAAGTTTGCTTCCAGTCCATCAATCGTGCAGATCTTAATTCGTCCACCGCCTAAGGAACAGGCTACAATCTCAAGATTCCTTCCTGATTCTCCGACAAGTAATAATTTTACGCTGTTTGGATGTGCATTTTTTAATTGAATCTTTCCAATCTCAAATTTCACTCCTGATTCTTTTGCAATGTCAAAACTGTCTGGAATCCGAATGTCATCGGCTGCCATGCCAAGTAATCCTGCCACTAATGCTTTGTCTGTACCATGTCCTTTTCCTGTTGCTAGAAATGATCCATGTAATAGTATTTTAGCTTCTTTTACCGATTCTCCGAGCAGGTGCCTTGATACCTGTCCGATCCTTACAGCACCTGCTGTATGAGAGCTCGACGGTCCGACCATCACTGGTCCTACGATGTCAAATAAATTCATGTGATTTCTCCTGTCTATAAATGCCTTTCTTCTTTTGAAATGCTGTTTTGCCGTGTATCATTTTGTTTCTTGTATATAATTTACTCGTAATATATGAAAAAGGCAAGTATAGAATTTCCTATACTTGCCCTGCTTTGGAACATCTCATATTAATCTGTTAATTTTTCTTAGAAATTAAATCCTTTGATCGTTGCAAAATAATCTTCTGGTGTTTCTGCACGACGGATCATTTCTGTTGTTCCATCCTCTTTTAATAAGATTTCTGCAGATTTTAATTTACCATTATAGTTATATCCCATTGCAAATCCGTGTGCTCCTGTATCATGAATCACTAACAGATCTCCCATGTCGATCTTTGGTAATTTACGGTCGATCGCAAATTTATCGTTATTTTCACAAAGAGATCCTGTGATATCATATACATGATCTGCTGGTTCGTTTTCTTTACCCATAACTGTGATGTGATGGTACGCCCCATACATTGCAGGTCTCATTAAGTTGACTGCACATGCATCAACACCAATGTATTCTTTATGTGTATGTTTTTCATGGATTGCTTTTGTTACTAAATGTCCGTTTGGTGCAAGCATGTAACGTCCAAGTTCGGTAAAGATCTTCACATCTCCCATTCCGGCTGGTACTAATACTTCGTCATATACTTTGTGTACACCTTCACCAATGACAGCGATGTCATTACCTTCCTGATCTGGAAGGTAAGGGATTCCAACTCCACCAGATAAGTTGATAAATCCAATATGAACTCCAACTTCTTCTTTTAATTTAACTGCTAATTCAAATAACTGTTTTGCAAGTGTTGGATAGTATTCATTTGTAACTGTGTTACTTGCAAGGAAAGAATGGATTCCGAATTCTTTGACACCGAGCTCTTTTAACTGTTTGAAAGCTTCAAAGATCTGTTCTGTTGTCATTCCGTATTTTGCATCTCCTGGGTTATCCATGATATCTGTTCCTAATGCGAAAACTCCACCTGGATTGTAACGGCAGGAAATCTTTTCTGGGATTCCGGCACATTCTTTTAAGAATTCGATATGTGTAATGTCATCTAAGTTGATCGTTGCACCTAACTGTTTTGCCAGAATAAATTCTTCTGCTGGTGTATCGTTAGAAGAGAACATGATCTCGCTTCCATCGAATCCACAACGATCTGACATCATAAGTTCTGTTAAAGATGAGCAGTCTGTTCCGCATCCTTCTTCTTTTAAAATCTTTAAGATTGTTGGATTTGGTGTCGCTTTTACAGCAAAATATTCTTTAAATCCTTTATTCCATGAAAATGCTTTGTATAATCCTCTTGCTGTTTCACGGATTCCTTTTTCATCATATAAATGAAATGGTGTTGGATATTTTTTTACGATTTCATCTAACTGTTCTTTTGTTACAAATGGTACTTTTGCCATGGTGTTTGATTCCTTTCTTCTATACTTTTTGTATATTTATTTCATTTTTAATAGTTGTATTTCATTGGCCAGTGCATCTTTAAATACTTCCACCAGATTATTGTTACTGGAATACAGGCTGGTTGCTTCGTAACAATTTGTGATCGCGCCTGTTAAAACGTCCTTGGAATCCGTGATCAATCGAATCTGTTCTTTCTTACATTCTGTCAGATAAACAGTTGCTCCTTGTAAATCAAATGGTTCATTCGTTATGATCACGACTTTCTTTCCTTCACTTACCATCTTCTCTAAGTGTTCCCGAAACATCTCCAGTCGTTCATTGTATACAGAGATATACGCACGCTCTTCTGCACAAAGCAGCATATCAATGATCTTATCGCAAATATGTTCTTCGCCTTTGATCGTCAGATACCCGCCTTCGTTCTTGCGTTTGCCCGGAAGTTCCGCGATCAGCTCTGTCTTCTTCTGTTCCAGATGCCGGATCTTATTACTGCAGAATTCTTCGATCGCTACCGGTGTGTAACGAACTGTATCTTCCTCTTGTATATAGGCTGCGCCTTTGTCTACCAAGCCTGCCAGTGCATTGTAAGCGTTCGATCTTGAGATCCCGCTTTGTTTGGCTGCCTCGTATCCGTTAAGGCTTCCTTCCAGTGTCAGTAAAATGTAAAGACTGGCTTCGTGTCTTGTAAGTCCGAATTCCATCAGACGCTCTACATTATCCATCACTTTCACCTCGTGTTCCTATCTAGGACTACTATAGTCGAATTAAAAAAGAATGTCAAGGTTTCCTTGACATTCTGAGAATTTTTCTTGAGTTTTCCTACCACTCTTCGTCTTTTCCTAGATATTGTTTCCCACCAACTGTCATGATATCAAATTCGACATATGCGATATGATCTTTGCTTTCTCCATAAATGGTATATTGTTTTTTAACATTTTGAGCATCTTTTCGAATCTGCTGCAATTTGGCATACTGTTTCGCTTCTTTTGATGAAATCGTCTTTCGTTCATTTGTTTTGGACTCTGTAAGTTTAAAATTGTAATTATCAAAATTTGTATAATACGCTTCCAGCTTCTGTCTGTCTTTTACTTTCCAAAATACCGTCTGCATCATGGTTTTATCACTTGGATCAAGAAAGACCATATCACAGCCACTGTTTGATGAAAGTGCATAGACAGGTTCTGCTGCAGCTTTCCACCAAGAAATGGTTTTGACAATCTTTTTGTCTGTCTGATTCATCGTTTCTTTCAGCCAAAATGCTGGTTTTCTGCCTTTCATAGAAGCTTCCAGATAACCAAAACTCATGGCTCCATCTCCACCGCCATCAGCTGTCTCATAACGGTCTCCGTGATATGTAAATGTTGTAATATCTAAAAATGAATCCATTTGATCATGATTCCATTGATAATATCCGATCTCTTTTTCATTCTTTGGTCCTTTTGTGATCTTGACCATATGATTCCAGCCGATCAAAACTGCTGCTATGAATGTACAGATTGTTATGATACATCCAATGATCATGACTGTTTTTTTATTTTGTTTCATTCCACTCTCCTTATGATCTTATGTAAAATCTAGCTATATGCAATTGCTGTAAGAATAAAGAATACCAACATTAGCACACTGTGAAAATATAATTTTCTTCGGTCTTCTTCTTGTGCGATCAGTCCATATGTCATAATAAACCTTAGGATAATATTGATCATCTGCAATGCATTAAATGCCTTCGTTGTTACTGTAATAGATCCTGAACCATGATCCAGTGCAAGGATAAGTCCAAAGATCAGCGTCATCAAATACATGACAATGCATTGCACATAAAAGTAAAACTTATCTTCCCAAGCAAGTTTTAAGAATACATTTCTCTCGTCTTCTGCAAAAATTGCAATAAACATAAGGTTACATAAACTTACAGATCCTATCTCTGGCTGTATAAAGATGATCATAACTGCCTGAATGATCATTAGGAGTAATGTGAACCATTGTTTTTTGATTGCTTGCATATTTTCCCTCCTCTCCCTCTTTTTCATATCTTTATTCAAAAGATATTTTTAGTATATCTGGTACGTAATTAATTGTCTATCTTTTAATTTATTTTCTTATCTAACAGTGCTTGCCACTATCTGTATTTTTTTATACAATGAAAGGAGAAACTTATGAGTAAAAATAAAAAATCGCTGCAAGATTTAACTTTACTTGACCGCTTTTTATTTGCTGAAGTTATGGAGGATCCTAAGACATTTGAGAATATATTATCTATTATTCTTGGAGAAGATATCTCCATCAAAGGCCGTCCACAATCTGAACACGAAAGTCGGACTTCGCCTCTAAAACGACAGGTGCGACTTGACGTATGGGCAGAGGATGAAACCGATGCTGTTTATAATGTAGAAGCTCAAAAAGAAAATACGAAAAATCTTCCTCATAGAAGTCGTTTTTATCAGGCTCTGATTGACTCCAAATTATTAGATCCTGGAGAAGTAGATTTTTCGAATATGAAAGACTGTTATTCTATTATCATTGCACCTTTCGATCTGTTTGGAAGAGGATTATATCAATATACTTTTCAAATGACTTGTGCTGAAACTGGTCAGCCATTAGAAGATGGTGCTACGCGAATTTTTCTAAATACGCATGGTAAAAATTCAGAAGATATTAGTCCTGAATTAAAGGAGCTTCTTTACTATATGGAACATACTACTGAAGAAATATCTTGCTCTACTTCACGCCTTCAGGAAATTAAGAATCACGTCAATATTGTGAAATCCAGCGAAGAGATTGGAGTGAAATATATGCAGGAATGGGAAGAAAAGATTCTTGAGAAGCGAAAAGCACGTGCTGAAGGGCGAGTTAAGGGGCGTGCTGAAGGAGAAACCTTCCGATTAATTCAACTAATAAAAAAGAAAATCCAGAAATCAAAATCTTTCATTCAAATTGCTGACGAACTGGAAGAAGAACCTGACAACATTCAATCACTTTACGAATGCATTTCGCAGAATATTAATCTAACAACTGAAGAAATCTACAAAATCTACATCTCACCTGATAAAACTGAAGATTAATAAAGAACTCCACAGCATACGCTGTGGAGTTCTTACATTATCGACATTTACATTATCAATATTCAATTTCATCAAGAAATGATAAATCTTATTCGTCAGCTTTTCCTTCAGATCCGAATAATTTGATCTTTGTGATTACCATATCTTTGATAGCTTCAGCACCTGGTGCTAATAATTTACGAGGGTCGAAACCTTTTCCTTCAAGGTCTTTTCCATCTTCGATATATTTACGTGTAGCTTCAGCAAATGCAATCTGGCATTCTGTGTTTACGTTGATCTTAGCTACTCCAAGAGAGATTGCTTTTTTGATCATGTCATCAGGAATTCCTGTACCACCGTGTAATACTAATGGCATATCTCCTGTTAACTGCTGAATTGCATCTAATGTATCGAAGCTTAATCCTTCCCAGTTTTCTGGGTATTTTCCGTGGATATTTCCGATTCCTGCTGCAAGCATTGTTACTCCAAGATCTGCAACTGCTTTACATTCTTCAGGATCAGCACATTCACCTTTACCGATAACTCCGTCTTCTTCTCCACCGATAGATCCAACTTCAGCTTCGATAGACATTCCTTTTCCTGTTGCAACTTTTACAAGTTCTTTTGTTTTTTCAACGTTTTCTTCGATTGGATAGTGAGATCCATCAAACATGATAGAAGAGAATCCAGCTTCGATACATTTGTAGCATCCTTCGTAAGAACCGTGGTCTAAGTGAAGAGCTACTGGTACAGAGATGTTTAATTCTTCTAACATTCCGTTAACCATTCCTACAACAGTTTTGTATCCTGTCATATATTTTCCTGCTCCTTCAGAAACACCAAGGATCACTGGAGATCTTGTCTCTTCTGCTGCTAATAAAATAGATTTTGTCCATTCTAAGTTGTTGATGTTGAACTGTCCAACTGCGTAATGTCCGGCTTTTGCCTTGTTTAACATTTCTTTTGCTGATACTAACATAGTTTGTCCTCCATATAATTCGTTAACTTTTTCACATCGAGTTTATTATACTCTATTTATACGTGGGTTGCAAGCTTTCACTTGTTACTAATATCTTCTGTTTTCCTGCAAAAATTTGGTCATTATTTTACTTGCAAATAATCGTTATCCTGTTCCACTTGTAACAGCAGATTCAAATGTTTCCGGCAGGAATTTTTTAAAACTCTTGTCACATTTTTACTGTCACTGTTTTGATACCATGCCACAGCTTCTTCTCTTGTGAGACCTCCTTTTTCCTTTCTTGAGATCAGACGTTCTTTCAACATCTCTTCCTCTGCCAGGATCAAGATTTTATAGTCTGCGTATTGCTGCATGGATTTCCATGGTTCTTGTTTTAATAGTAACCAGTTCCCTTCGATCAAAATGATATCTTTGGTAACTTTAATCTGATCTTCCACAACGTCGTGAAGATTTCTATCATAAATCGGCCATAAAATATCTTCTATTTTTATCTTTTCAAGTTTCTGTCTTAATTTTTCTGTGTCATATGTTTCCGGACATCCTTTTACCTGCTTCATTGGAACTTTTTCTCCAAGCACGATCGCATCATGAGAATTAATGTAATCAGAGTGATAATGAAATCCATCTAATCCTAATGCTTGAATGTCTGTAAACTCTTGATCTTGTTTTGATAAATATTCCAAAAACTCACATAATGTTGTCTTTCCAACGGCCGGCGGTGCTGCCATAAATACAATGATCCGTTCCTTTTTTCCCTTTTGTAACTGCTGTAATTGTTTTAATAAAGGAAGAAAAACTTTCTGGATCGTGTCTTCGTTATAGACCGCTGTCATTTCAAATCCATTGACTTTAAATAAATATTCCTTCCATTCTTTCATATGACACCTCTTTCTTTATGTTTATTATACGATGTATTCTTATACAAGTACAAGCAATAGACCTTTTACTTTGGCAGCATTAAAAAGTGCCATCTTTTTCTATTACAAAAAAGATGGCACTTTTGATCTGTGACAAATATTTAATTAAATTTTGTGTAATGAATGAGGTCTCCCAAATAATCATATCCAAACTGGTACACCAGTATATTTCTGATCACCGCATATCCAAAGAAAATACACACTCCCAAAATCAACATCCACAATCTCGGCTTCATGCTCTTCATCTCTCTGGCTGTCAGTTTCTTTACCATCCATCCTGCAATACACCATAGAAACATAACCCCTGTATATACAACGGTTGGATTACATAAAAATGCTCTCTCAATATCCAAATGCAGCAGTGCGATCACACTTCTTGTCCCGCCGCATGCCGGACAATAGAAATGTGTTACTTTCTTAAAGAAGCATGGCATACTTCTTATGATCTTATATAGAGTCATCATTTTCATCGATATATGTATCATAATGCGTATTAAACTCTTTCATTTCATTCTGAAAATCCGAACTAAGCAAAATATTCACAACAAAAACTGTGATCAAGATCACAGAACCAATGATGCCTATAATCCCACAGATCAATCCTGCTTTCGCCTTATTTCCTCTTGTTCCTCTGACTTTTGGTGTCACCGCAAAACAAATGACCGCTGCAATCCCAGTGATAATTGCGATTGGCGTGCAGCAACAACTGACCATGCATACAACTGCTATGATTCCAAGGATCATTGTTGCGATCGCAATTCCACTTGTCTGCTCCTGCTGTGGTTGTTCTATGTGATCATCTTCGTAACGATATCGTCTGTATGGATCATCATCTTGTGTATGATATTCTTGTGTTGGATCTTCATCTTTAATCTCGTATCCAGTGTACGGATCGTATCTCTTATCTTCCATATTTTTTCCTCTACTTTCTAATGTAGCGAATCATTCCAGGCCCTAATTTGTCCGTTGGACGAGAAATAAATTCATGTTTGTGATAAAATGGTTCTCTTCCGATCGCACACATCAGATCCAACATGATCTCGGTTCCTTCTTCACAAAGATTCTCTACATACTCGATCAGATCTTCTATGATTGCACTTCCGATTCCATAATGCTGATAATCTGGATGAATCATTAAATCCTGAATGTAACAAATGACCGCCCCGTCACCTACAAGTCGTCCCATTCCAACGATCTTGGCATCAATGTATGCGCAGACGATATACAAACTGTTGTCTAAGGCTTTCCTCGCCTGTATTCTTGATAATGGTTTAAAGTTGACCGCTTTTCTTAATTCCAGATACGTATCAACTCCTACATTATTTGATACTAGTGTTACTAATTTCATTCTTTCCTTGTCTTCTTTCTTCTATATAATATGTTTCTCTTCCTAATGTCAAAATTATTTCTCTGATTGGCTATCATCTTATCACGAATTTTATCACATTACAAGAAATGAATCTTTCTTATTATATTTTATAATTTTATACACAATAAAACAGGTGATTTTTATTTTTTTCCACAAAAATCACCTGTTTCTTCTATATAATAGTAGATATTTTAAGAACTAATCCTGTAATGCATCTACATCACGTTCTCCGGTACGGATCTTAACTACATTCCTTACTTCGTAACTGAATATCTTCCCGTCACCAACTTCTCCTGTAAATGCGGATTTCTGAATAGCTTCGATCGTTTTTCTTTCCCATTCTTCAGAAGATACAACGATCTCAAATTTAATCTTTGGACGCATCATCATATCAACTTTTGTTCCACGGATAACTTCTGTAAAACCTTTCTGTGCTCCGCATCCCATAACCTGTGATACTGTAATTCCATTAACTCCGATTTTATTTAAAGCTTCTTTGACATCTTCGAATTTCTCTTCTCGAACGATTGCATTAATTTTGATCAACATATATTTTCACCTCTTTTAATCTAAACCATTAAAACTTGGGTAAGCATTCTCTCCGTGTTCTGATACATCCAATCCGACTTTCTCGGCTCTTTCTTCAACTCTTAATGGAGTAAAGATACGGACAATCGCGATACAGATCAAACTTCCTACAACTGCAACTGCGATAGATACAAAAATTCCTATGATCTGTGCCACAAATAATCTTGTCTCTCCAAAGACAAGTCCATTCCATTTGGCAACTCCGTTGATGGATGTCATTCCGAATAATCCTGTTGCGATACCTCCCCAGATACCACCGATTCCATGGCAGCCAAAGGCATCTAATGCATCATCGATCTTTAATTTTCCTTTGATCAGTTTAACTCCAAAGTAGCAGATTGGACTGACTAATAATCCGCAGATGACTGCTGCCCACATTGGGACAAATCCAGCTCCTGGTGTGATCGCTACTAATCCGATCACTAATCCTGTGGAAGCTCCAACTAAAGTTGTTTTTCCTTCTGAAAATACTTCGATCAGCATCCATGATACAAGTCCTGCGGCTGCTGAAACTGAAGTTGTCATAAATGCATGTGCTGCAAGTCCATTTGCTGCAAGAGCACTTCCTGCATTGAATCCGTACCATCCAAACCATAACAGTGCAGCTCCTAAAAATACAAATGGTGTATTATGTACGTGGTAGACTCCCTGGTCATATCCACGACGTTTTCCAAGTGTTAAAGCTAATACCAGACCGCTGACCCCTGATGTGATATGAACGACATTTCCTCCTGCGAAATCGACAGACCCGATCTCTGCTAAGAATCCTCCTTCTCCCCATACCATATGTGCCATTGGGTAGTACACGATCAATGACCATAAGATAATAAAAAGAACTAATGCTTTAAATTTCATTCTTCCTGCAACAGATCCTGTGATCAGTGCTGGTGTGATCATTGCAAACATCATCTGAAATGCTGCAAATGCAAGGTTTGGAATCGTATCTGCATATGGTCCTGGTTTCATTCCAACTCCGTTAAAGCCAAACCATTTTGCTCCTCCAATGATCCCTGCATGGTTTCCACCGAAAGATAGTGCATATCCAACAAGTACCCACATGATCACGGAAACTCCCATGATAAATACACACTGCATCATCGTGTTCCCAACGTTTTTCCTTCGTACCATTCCTCCATAGAAAAATGCAAGACCTGGTGTCATAATAAATACAAATGCTGCACATAGCAGAATAAATGCTGTATCTCCTGTGTTCATAGTATATTCCTCCATTCTCATTTTCAACTATGCTTCTATGCTCGTCAGAGTAGCTGGTTCTGACATTATTGAAAATCTCTCGAGAGAATGTTTTTATTAACTAATTCTAGCTAATAAAAAAGGAGCCAAAGCACACTTTTCTTTATGCTTTGACTCCTTCGTCACGTTTATAGTAACAAAAGACGTTTTAAAATGCAAGATTTATTTATGTATTTTTATCAAGACAATTGTGATTTGAATGACGGAAATTATTGGTGGAATATTATAAAAAGAGATCATATGTCTGCAACCCACT
>ONZT01000470.1_pt1 | contig 32139 bp, 27 predicted proteins | sample 1671571 | NCBI WGS metagenome assembly ONZT01 (sample SAMN06348170, study PRJEB24527) | human gut metagenome | biome: human gut; feature: ankylosing spondylitis patient; material: feces | host: Homo sapiens | place: China | collected 2015-10
CTTCCGCGCCCAGCTGGCGCTGGCGCGCGAACGGCGGCTGCCCGTAGTGCTGCACTGCGTCAGAGCCTTCGAGCCCGTCATGCTGGAACTGGCCGCCCGCGAGCCCCGTGCCGTCATCTTCCACGGGTTCATCGGCTCGCCCGAGCAGGCACGCCGCGCACTGAAGAAAGGCTACTACCTCTCGTTCGGCGTGCGGACGTTCTCATCGCCCAAGACCATGGAGGCGCTGCGCGAAACGCCCCCCGGGCAGCTCTTCCTCGAAACCGACGACAGCGACACCGGCATCGAAGAGGTCTACGCGCACGCGGCAGCGGTGAGAGGCACCACCGTCGAAGCCCTGAAACGGGCGACGACCGAAAATTACGAACGGATATTCGCCCCGCAAAATGGATAACTGGCTTGAACGCACCGAGCTGCTGCTCGGCAAGGAAAAACTCGACCTGCTCCGGCAGGCGCACGTGCTCGTCGTGGGACTGGGCGGCGTAGGCGCCTATGCCGCCGAAATGGTCGCTCGGGCGGGCGTGGGACGCATGACCATCGCCGACGCCGACGCCGTGGCGCCGAGCAACATCAACCGCCAGCTGGTGGCCCTGCATTCGACCGTAGGCCGGCAGAAGGCCGAAGTGCTCGCCGACCGGCTGCGGGACATCAACCCCGCGATCGGGCTGACCATCGTCAACCGCTACATCCGGGACGAGGAGACCTACACGCTGCTCGACGCCGCCGCATACGATTTCGTGGTGGACGCCATCGACACCCTCTCGCCCAAGCTGGCGCTGATAAAGGGCGCCCTCGACCGTTCGCTGCCGCTGGTCAGCTCGATGGGCGCCGGCGCCAAGACCGACCCCACGAAGATGGAGATCGCCGACATCTCGAAGACCCACCACTGCCCCCTGGCGCACATGCTCCGCAAGCGGCTGCACAAACTGGGCGTCCGCAGCGGCTTCAAGGCGGTATTCTCGCCCGAGGCGATGCGCGAGGGGGCGATGATCCTCTGCGACGAGCAGAACAAGAAGTCGAACGTCGGCACGATCTCCTACATCCCGGCGCTGTTCGGCATCGGCTGCGCCTCGGTGGCGATCCGCACGCTGATCGGGGAAATGGACTGACAACAAAACCATAAACACATACGCCAATGAAACCTAACATCGTATTTCTGGACGAGTATACCCTCGGGGGTGCCGACCTGACCCGCCTGCACGAGCTGGGTCGGTACACGGGTTACAGCACGACCGCGCCGGACGAGGTCGCGGATCGCTGCCGCGATGCCGAAATCGTCATCACCAACAAAGTCGTGATGCGCCGCCAGACGCTCGCCGCACTCCCCGGGCTGCGCCTGATCTGCATAGCCGCCACGGGCATGAACAACATCGACCTCGACGCCGCGGCCGAGCTGGGCATCGCCGTCAGGAACGCCGCGGGCTACTCGACGCACTCCGTAGCCGAAACCACCCTCGGGGCGGCCATCGCCCTGCGGCGGCACATCGTCTACTACGACCGCTATGTCAAGAGCGGCGCTTACTCGGCCGCCGGGCAGCAGTTCCACTTCGCCAAACCCACGCACCAGCTCTACGGCTCGAAGTGGGGTGTCGTGGGGCTCGGCGCCATCGGGCACGAAGTGGCGCGGCTCGCCGCGGCCTTCGGCTGCGAGGTACGCTACACCTCGACCTCGGGCGCCGTGCGCGAAGAGCCCTACCCCGCCGTGTCGCTTCCCGAACTGCTGGGCTGGGCGGACACGGTCTCGGTGCACGCGCCGCTGAACGACCACACGCGGGGGCTGATCGGTGCCCCGGAGCTGGCCGTGATGAAGCAATCGGCCATCCTCGTGAACGTCGCCCGCGGCGGGATCGTCGACGAGGCGGCACTGGCCGAAGCCCTCGACCGGGGATCGGTCGCAGGCGCTGCGCTCGACGTATTCTCGCGCGAGCCGCTGGCCGCGGACAACCCGCTGCTGAGCATCCGCGAACCCGACCGGCTGCTGCTCTCGCCCCACAACGCATGGTCGCCGCGCGAAGCCATCGACGTGCTGGTAGGCTGCATCGCGGAGAATATCGAAGAATTCTGCAAGGCCCGATAGCCATGGAAGGAATGGAAACGGCAAGCCCCGGCGCCGCAACGGCCGCCCCGACGCCGGACGAACGCCGGCAGCGGGTTTTCGACTGGCTCGACGCCCGCGGCATCGCTTACACGTGGTACGAACACCCCGAGGCACCGACCATCGAGGCCGCACGTCGCTACTGGCGCGACGACGGATCGAAGCACTGCAAGAACCTCTTTTTCCGCAACCACAAAGGCAACCGCCACTACCTCGTATGTTTCGACTGCGAACGGAACCTGGCCATCCACGACCTGGAACACCGCCTGAGGCAGGGCAAACTGTCGTTCGCTTCGGAGCAGCGCATGGAGCGCTGGCTGGGGCTGCGTCCCGGTTCGGTGTCGCCCTTCGGGCTGATCAACGACCCGGCCAGGCACGTGCACCTGTTCCTCGACGCCAGCCTGCAACGGCTGCCGGCCTACTCGTTCCACCCCAACGACAACCGGGCGACGGTGGTGATCTCCCGTGAGGAGTTCCTGCGTTACCTGGCGGCCGTAGGCAACACCTACGAGTTCATCGAGCTCTACTGACCCGCCCATGCGGTATATCGAAACCAAAACGATCCTCTCGAAGCTGCGGACGGCCGATCGGTGGTTCGGCATCGCCTACAACATGAATCTCTACCGGGGATGCCAGCACGGGTGCATCTACTGCGACACGCGCAGCGACTGCTACGGGATCGGGGACATCGCCCAGATAGCCGTGAAGCGCAACGCACTGGAATTGCTACCCGCCGAGCTGCGTGCCCGGCGGAAAAAACGCGCCACGATCGGCACGGGGTCGATGAACGACCCCTACATGCCCGTCGAGCGCGAGCTGCGGCTGACCCGCCGGGCACTGGGCATGATCGCCGACGAGCGCTTCCCGGTGCATGTCATCACCAAGAGCTCCCTGGCGGAGCGCGATGCCGACATCCTGCAGGAAATTTCCGCCACCTACGCGGCGGTGAGTTTCACCGTGACCTGTGCCGACGACGCGCTCAGCGTCCGCACGGAACCCGGCGCCCCGGCCTCTTCGGAGCGGTTCCGCGCAATGGCGGCACTGGCTGCCAAGGGCATCTATACGGGTGTCACGATGATGCCGCTGCTGCCGCTGATCAACGACACGCGGGAAAATGTCGAAGCCATCGTCCGCCGGGCGAAGGACGCGGGGGCGTCGTATATCCTCCCGATGTTCGGCGTGACGCTCCGCAGCGGGTCGAGGGAGCATTTCCATGCCGCCCTGGAGCGCGGGTTCCCCGGGCTGAAAGCACGTTACGAAGCCTGTTTCGGCAACCGCTACGAATGCTTCGGCCCGAACTGCCGGGCGCTGGACGACACGTTCCGCAACCTGTGCGCAAAGCTGGGCATAGCCACCCGGATGGAGTTCTACCGGCCTGCATCTGCGCAGCAGCAAACGCTCTTTTAATTCCCGGAATTTTCCACGCTCCAAATAAGGGTTTATCCCGACACGTCACCCCTAACGAAAAACACCCCGGAATGTAGATTCCGGGGTGTTTTATTGAAAAGGCAGGCTATTTCATCTCCACGAGCGCCTTGCCGGTCATTTCGGCGGGCTGCTCCAGCCCCATCAACTTGAGCACCGTCGGCGCGACGTCGGCCAGGATGCCGTCGTGCACCGACTTCACGCGGTCGGAAACGACCACGATGGGCACGGGGTTGAGCGAATGCGCCGTATTGGGCGTACCGTCGGCATTGACAGCGTTGTCGGCATTGCCGTGGTCGGCGATCATGACGACCTCGTAACCGTTCTCCTTAGCAGCCTCGACAACTTTGGCGACGCACCCGTCGACGGCCTTCACGGCCTTCACGATGGCATCGTAGACGCCCGTATGGCCGACCATGTCGCCGTTGGCGAAATTCAGGCAGATAAAGTCGAACTTCCGCTCACCGAGCGCAGCAACCAGTTTATCAGCGACTTCCGGAGCGCTCATCTCGGGTTGCAGGTCGTAGGTGGCCACCTTGGGCGACGCGACGAGGATACGGTCTTCGCCCGCGAACTCCGCCTCGCGGCCGCCGTTCAGGAAGAACGTCACGTGGGCATATTTCTCGGTCTCGGCGATGCGCAGCTGCCGCAAGCCCTGCTTCGAAACGAACTCGCCGATGGTGTTGGGCACGTTCTCCTTGTCGAAGAGGATGTGCAGCCCCGTGAACTTGGCATCGTAGGGGGTCATGCAGCAATAGTAGAGGGGCATGGTGTGCATCCCCTCTGCGGGCATGTCCTCCTGCGTCAGCACGATGGTCAGCTCCTTGGCGCGGTCGTTGCGGTAGTTGAAAAAGACCACCACGTCGTTGGGGCGGATCATGCCGACGGGCTGCCCGTTCTCGTCGATGCGCACGAAAGGCTTGATGAACTCGTCCGTAACGCCCTCGTCATAGGATTTCTGGACGGCTTCGACCATGTCCGACGAACGCTCGCCGATGCCGCTGACCAGCGCGTCGTAGGCAACCTTGACACGTTCCCAGCGCTTGTCGCGATCCATCGCGTAGTAGCGCCCGATCACCGTGGCGATCTTGCCCGTCGTGGCTGCGAGGTGCTTTTCGAGGTCGGCGACGAACCCCTTGCCGCTGTGCGGGTCGGTGTCGCGGCCGTCCATGAAGCAGTGCACGAAGGTATTTTCGAGGCCGTAGGCCGCCGAGATGTCGCACAGCTTGAAAAGGTGCTCGAGCGACGAGTGCACGCCGCCGTCCGACACGAGGCCCATGAAATGCATGTTCACGCCGTTCTTTTTGGCATGTTCGAACGCTGCCTTGACCTCGGGGTTCTCCAGGATCGAATTGTCGCGGCAGGCGCGGTTGATCTTCACCAGATCCTGGTAGACCACGCGGCCGGCGCCGATATTGAGGTGCCCGACCTCCGAGTTGCCCATCTGGCCGTCGGGCAGGCCGACGTTCTCGCCGTCGGTGCGCAGCTCGGCATGGGGATATTTCGCCGTCATGGCCGAGATATATTCGGGATGGACGGTCGAAATGACATCGGCCTTGTCGTGGCGGCCGTTGCCCCAGCCGTCGAGGATCATCAGTAATACCTTGTTATTCATAATTATCCGGTTTTTAACTATTCTTTTACTTTACCCGGGCCATAATCAGCTCCACGGCCTTGTCGATGGCGGCCTGCAGCCCGTCGGGGTTCTTGCCGCCCGCCGTGGCGAAGAACGCCTGTCCGCCGCCGCCGCCCTGCATCAGCTTCGCAGCCTCGCGCACCACGGCACCGGCGTTCACGCCCTGGGCCGTGATCTCGTCGCCGAGCATCACCGTCAGCATGGGTTTGCCGTCGTTGACCGACCCCTGCACGAACACCAGTTTCGGGGAGCGGGCACGCAGGTTGTAGGCCAGGTCTTTGACGAACTCGGGCGTACGGTCGGTCTGCGTGGCGATGAGCTGCACCCCGTGGCGCTCGGGCGTCGAGGAGATGATCTTCTCGGCCCACTGTGCGACCTGCTCGCGGCGCATGGCCTCGACCTCCTTCGAAAGCGTCTCGTTGCTCTCGAACATCTTCTTTACGGCCTGCAGCACCTGCGGGTTGTGGAGGTATTCGCTGATGTCGCGCATCGTATCCTCGGCGGCGTAGATGATCTTCTCGGCCTGTTCGCCCGTGACGGCTTCGATGCGGCGCACGCCGGCCGAGATGGCGCTCTCGGTCAATATCTTGAAGAACCCGATGTTACCCGTGGCGCTGGTGTGCGTGCCGCCGCAGAGCTCGACCGACGTACCGAAGCGCACCATGCGCACCTTGTCGCCGTACTTCTCGCCGAAGAGCATCATGGCACCGCATTTCTCGGCCTCCTCCTTGGTGGCCTCGCGGTTCTCCTCCAACGGATAGTTGGCGCGGACGGCGCGGTTGACGAGCATCTCGACCTGGCGCAGCTCGGCGGGGGTCATCTTCTGGAAATGCGAAAAGTCGAAGCGCAGGATCTCGGGCGTCACCATCGAACCCTTCTGCTCGACGTGCGATCCCAGCACCTTGCGCAGCGCCTCGTGCATGAGGTGCGTCGCGGTGTGGTTGTTGGCCGCGGCCTGGCGTTTGGCAGCGTCCACGACGGCCGTAAACTCGGCCGCAGGGTTTTCGGGAAGCTCCTTGACGATATGGATAATCAGTCCGTTTTCCTTTTCGGTAGCCACGACGGCGATGCGCTCGTTGGCATTCTCGATATAGCCGATGTCACCGATCTGGCCGCCCGAATTGCCGTAAAACGGCGTGCGGTCGAAGACCAGCTGGTAGGAGGTCTTGCCTTTGGAGGTCACGCGGCGGTAACGGGCGATCTTCACCCGCTCGGTCAGCGTGTCGTAGCCCGTGAAGACGCTCTCGCGAATGGGGAACAACTCCACCCAGTCGTCGGTATCGACGGCCGCGGCGTTGCGCGAACGCTCCTTCTGTGCCTGCAACTCGGTTTCAAAGGCTGCCAGGTCGACGCCGACGCCCTGTTCGCGGGCGATGAGCTCCGTCAGGTCGATCGGGAACCCGAACGTATCGTAAAGTTCGAAGGCGTCCTTGCCCGAGATCAGCTCGCGCCCTTCCCTGCGGGTCTTTTCGACCACGCCGTCCAGCAGGCTGATGCCCGTGGCCAGCGTACGCAGGAACGAGGCCTCCTCCTCCTCGATGACCTTTTCGATCAGCGCCTGCTGGGCCTTCAGCTCGGGGAACTGGCCGCCCATCTGCTCCACCAGTCCGGGAACCAGCCGGCAGATCGTAGGCTCCGTAAAGCCGAGGTAGGTATAGCCGTAGCGCACGGCGCGGCGCAGGATGCGGCGGATGACGTAGCCGGCCTTGACGTTCGACGGCAGCTGCCCGTCGGCGATCGAGAAGGCGATGGCACGCAGGTGGTCGGCGATGACGCGCATCGCCACGTCGCACTTCGCGTCGGCGCCGTAGGTCTTGCCCGAAAGCTGCGAAATACGCTGGATCGTAGGCTGGAACACGTCGGTGTCGTAGTTCGATTTCTTGCCCTGGAGGATCATGCAGAGGCGCTCGAAGCCCATGCCGGTATCGACGTTGCGCGCCGGAAGCTCCTCCAGCGAGCCGTTGGCCTTGCGGTTGAACTGCATGAACACGAGGTTCCAGATCTCGATCACCTGCGGGTGGCCCTCATTGACCATCCCGCGCCCGGGCTTGGCGGCGATCTCCGCCTCGTCGCGCAGGTCGAAATGGATCTCCGAGCAGGGGCCGCAGGGGCCGGTCTCGCCCATCTCCCAGAAATTGTCGTGCTTGTTGCCGCGGATGATATGGTCTTCGGGCAGAAACTGCTTCCAGTAGTCGTAGGCCTCCTGGTCGAAGGGCACGCCGTCCTCCTCGGAGCCTTCGAAAACCGTGGCGTACATGCGGTCGGCGGGAAGTTTGTAGACGCCGTGGAGCAGCTCCCACGCCCATTCGATCGCCTCTTTCTTGAAGTAATCGCCATAAGACCAGTTGCCCAGCATCTCGAACATCGTATGGTGGTAGGTGTCATGCCCCACCTCCTCCAGGTCGTTGTGCTTGCCCGAAACGCGCAGACACTTCTGGGTGTCGGCCGCACGCGGATATTTGCGGGGCGCATTGCCCAGGAAAATATCCTTGAACTGGTTCATGCCCGCGTTGGTGAACATCAGCGTGGGATCCCCCTTGACGACCATCGGTGCCGAGGGCACGATCACATGGCCCTTGCTCTCGAAGAAGTCCAGAAAGGCCCGGCGAATTTTATTCGATTCCATATATAAGATTTTATCCGATTTCCACGTTTGTGATTTCGGGTTGCAAAATTACACAATTAAAGTTAAATTTGCATCCTATTAACCGGAGTTTTTTCCGCAATGAAGCAAAAAGGGCAGAGATTCGACACGCAGGCGCTGACACAGGAAGCGCAGGCGCTGACGCGCGACGTGGTCACGGCACCTTTCCGCCTGCGCACCTACCGCCTGATCCGGAAAATACTCATCGGCTTCATCCTCGTCTCGATCGCCAACGTGCTCTTCTCGTACTTCTTCTACACCCCCAAGATGTACCGCATCATCCGCGACAACCGCGACCTGGTGATCAAGTACCGCATCCTGCAAGACCGCATCCGCACCTCGCAGCGGCGCGTGGACGAAATCCGCCACCGCGACAACTACGTCTACCGCTCGCTCTTCTCGACCGACACGATGACCCTCGACGGCGTGTGGCAGCCTTATCCCGACACCAAATACGCCGCGATGGCCGGGGACGACTTCGCCCCGCTGATGGTCGGCACCTGGAAACAGCTCGATGCGCTGGCCCGCATACTCTACCTCGAATCGGTGTCGTTCGACGAATTGCAGGCATTCGCCCGCGACAAGGAGAAGATGTCGTCGGCGATCCCGGCCATATGGCCCATTGACCGTTCGGCGCTGCACAACGACCATATCGGCGCCTTCAACATGCGGCGCATGCACCCCGTGCTGGGGTATATCCGCCCCCACAAGGGCATCGACCTGGGCTGCGACCGCGGCACGCCGGTCTACGCCACGGGCGACGCCGTGGTGGAGGTCGCCTCCTCGGGGGGCAACGGCGGATACGGGCGCATGGTGCTGCTGAACCACGAATTCGGCTACAAGACCCGCTACGCGCACCTGAGCAAAATCCTCGTGCAGCCGGGCGAACGGGTCGCCCGCGGGCAGGTCATCGCCGAAACGGGCAACACGGGCATCTCCTCGGGCCCCCACCTCCACTACGAGGTGATCCATAAGGGCATGCCGGTGAACCCGATCAACTATTTCAACCGCAACATGACCGCCGCGGAATACGACGCACTCATGGAGAAGATGCGCGATACGAACTTCGAAAAGCTCTGACATGGCAGGAAAGAAAGACCTGGAGCGGCTCCGCAGGCGTAAGCGCCGCAAACAGAACATCATACGCGCGACGGTGCACTTTTTCGTGTGGGCCGGGGTCGCCGTGCTCTACTACGTCGGGTTCTCGCTCTTCTTCGACACGCCCGTGGAGTACGAGCTCAAACACTCGACCGACCGCCTGCGCCGCGAATACGCCGCACTCACCCAGCGGTACGACTCGCTCACGACCGTCATGCACAACCTCTCCGCGCGCGACCGCAACGTCTTCCGCACCCTCTTCGAATCGGATCCCTACGACTTCGATTCGGAATACGAACGCCGGCAGGCCGTCACCTACGAAAACATCTTCAACCGTTCGTCGCGGCGGCTCAAGCTCGAACTGCGCGAACGGGTCGCCGACATGGAGAAGCGGCTCGACGAGTTGAACGCCTCGTACCTCGACCTGCAGGCGCTCATCGACTCGGCGGGCAGCGGCTGCAACAACATCCCGGCCATCCAGCCCGTGATAAACAAGCAGTTGACGCTGCTCACGGCCTCGTACGGCATGCGCATACACCCCTTCTACAAGACCCTGCAATCGCACCAGGGCGTGGATTACACCATCCCCGAGGGGTCGCGCGTCTTCGCCACGGCCGACGGCGTGGTGCGCGACGTGGCGCTGCGCAACTCCACGTCGGGGCAGACGGTCGTGATCGACCACGGCAACGGCTACGAGACTTCGTACAGCCACCTCTCGAAGATCAACGTCCGCAAGGGACAGCGCGTGAGCCGCGGCGAGATCATCGCCCTCTCGGGCGACACGGGCCTTTCGCTCTCGCCCCACCTCCACTACGAGGTGCGGCTGAACGGCATGCGCGTCGATCCGATCCACTACTTCTTCATGGAACTCACCCCCACCGAATACCAGCGCCTGATGCGCATCGCGCAGTCGGGCATGCAGTCGTTCGACTAAAAACAAAGGAGATGGGAAACGACTGGACAAAAGATTTCGGCTTTGCACGCGAAGAAATTTTCCGCAGCGAAGAAACGCTCCGCACAATCCGCCATATCCGTGCCTCATGGGGCGGCGAACCGGAGTTCCTCTGGGAGAAATTCCCGGACTACGCCGTTTTCCGGCGGCAGGACAACGCCAAATGGTATGCCGTGATATTGACGGTGCAGGCCGGCAAACTCGGCCTCGCGGACGAGGGGCGGACAGAGATTCTCGACATCCGGGCCGATGCGGAGACCATGGCGCGGTCGCTGGACTTCGAACATTATTTCCCGGGGTACCATATGAATAAACGCACGTGGCTCACCGTACGGCTGGACGGCAGCGTACCCTTCGGGGAAATCGCCCCGCTGATCGCCCGCAGTTACGAACTGGCCGGGAAAAAGTAGCCCGTCATGCAAATCCGACTCATCCTGCTCGACTTCGACGGCACGCTGGCCGACACGCGGCGCGCCAATACGCTCGCCTATGTGGCCACACTGCGCGAGGCGGGCTATACGCTCACCGAGGAGGAGTATGCGGCAAAGTATTTCGGTATGCGGTGCAACGAGTTCCTGACCCGTTACGGCATCGCCGACCCCGGGGAGCGCGAGCGGCTGCGGCTGCGCAAGATCGCGCTCTACCCCGCGTTCTTCGACACCGTGCGGCTCAACCGCCCGCTGTGGGAGTTCTGCAGGCAGTTCCGGGCGCAGGGCGGCCGCGTATGGATCGTATCGACAGGCAGCCGCGCCAACATAGACAACGCCATGCGCCACCTGGGGATCACGGTCGCGGGACAGCGGACGGGGAGCACGGGTGCGGCAACCTCGGGTGCGGCGGGCAGAGACTTGACAGGTGCGGATGAGGCATGGCTCCGGACAGCCGGCACGGCAACGATAGATGCAGGTACGCCAGCACACGCAACAGTCACCCCCGAGCCCGGCGAAGGGCCGAACGGCTCCGTGGACGGCATACTCTCGGGCGCCGACGTCGAGCACAGCAAGCCCGCCCCGGACTGTTTCCTGGAGGCCATGCGGCGCGAGGGCTGCACGCCGCAGGAAACGCTGATCTTCGAGGACTCCGAAATCGGGCTCGAAGCGGCCCGCCGCAGCGGAGCGGCCTATTTCAGGGTAACGCTCTGACCATCGCCGCCCAGGCCGTTCCCGGCATCCTGTATCCGGCATCCTGCACCCGACATCCGGCGTCCGGCACCCGACATCCGGCTCCCTGTATCCTGTATTCTGCATCCTGCGTCCTGCACCTCGCACCCGACACCCGGCACCCGGCACCCGCTGCCGGACGCACTCATTCCTCCGCGCCGTCCCCAACAGCATCCATCCGGCCGATCTTCCACAACCGAGCCATGTAATTTCCGGGAGTAATCACCATCCGGCAGCGGAACTCGTCCACCCCCGTCACGACACAGCCGGTCAGCGCTTGCAGATCACGTTGAAATCGCAGTACTTGCAGGTATCGGCATCCTCGCACTGGCGGAACGGAACCGAGGCGTCGTAGAGTTCGGCGAGCTGCGCGCGCAGCAGTTCCTCGAAACGCTCGCGGTAAAGCGTATAGCGTGCCCCCGTCACCCCCGTTTGCTTGTCGTCCAGCTGCGGCGAATAGCCGGGGCGGTTCATGTTGCGGACGTAATAGAGTGCCGGTTCGACGTCGCAGCCGCGCGACCGGTGCAGCATCATCGCGTAGAGCAGCGTTTGCAGGATGTTCGAAAGGCGTTGGTTGCCCGTGCCCGTGAACAGGCTCTCCACACCGTCGAATTCGAGGTGCGGCGCCCCGGTCTTGTAGTCCACCACCCTCAGCGCCCCGTCGTCGAGCGTGTCGATACGGTCGGCGATGCCGGCGAATTTCATCTCCAGGTCGCGCCCGCCCGCGCGGAAGCGGAACGGATAGGCTACGGGCTCCTCCAGCCCCGACACGGCGAAAGCATCGTGCGCAGCGTCGTAGGGCATCACCCCGCCCCGCAGGTAACGGATCACGATGTCCTTCACCAGCAACAGGTTGCCCGAATAATCCTCGGCCGTGGCATGTTTATCCTGCAAATAGTTCTCGTTGATGGCCGCCTCGACCGCCTGCGCCACTTCGCCCGTACGGATCATCGCACGCAGGGTTTCACCGGGATGCGCCTCGCCCGCGATGCGGGCGTAAAGCGTCTGCACGGCGGCATGGAGGATCGTTCCGAACATCGGGGCGTCGACCTCCTCGGAAATTTCGTCATCGGCCTCCAAGCGGGCTATGGAATGGAAATAGAAGCGCAAGGGGCAGGCCACATAGCGAAAAAAAGCCGTCGGCGAGAGCGTCGCAGGGCTTTGGGCGTCGACGAAACGCTCCAGCCGGGCCATCACCCCTTCGTCCTTGGGCACCTCGATCGGCGCCGTTTCGGCCAGGTTGACGTCCACCCCCACTTCGACCTTGCGCACGTCGAAGCCGCTCTCGTAGTCCAACTGGTAGATATAGCGGCTCGGCTCGCCCGTCGACTTGTCGTCGGCGTGCGAGCAATAGAGCATGTGGACGGTCTTGGCGCGCTGGATCAGGCGGTAGAAATAGTAGGCATAGACGCCCTCGTGGTGCTCGGGCGTGGGCAGCTCGTAGGCCGCACGCAGGTTGTAGGGGATGAACGACGCCTGCGCCATATGGTTGCCGGGGAAATTGTCGTCGTTCATCGAAAGGATGATGACGTTTTCGAAATCGAGGTTGCGGGTCTCGAGGATCCCCATGATCTGGATGCCCTCCAGCGGCTCGCCCTCGAAGGGGATGCGCAGCGTCTGCAAGTGCCGGCGCAGCAGCGAGGTGTAGACCTCGGCCGTAAGGTCGATATCGCACTCGTCGAGCGAGTTGCGCAACTTGGTGACCTGCTCGGCGATGACCGCCAGGAATTCGACCCGCTGCCGTGCGTCGTCGCCCTCGTAGGGCTGGCGCGCCACGGCGGCGACCACGTCCAGCATGTAGTCGGACAACTCGCGCCACGTCGCGGCGGGCGTAAAGATCCGTTTCAGCAGTTCGTTGCGGCCCAGCCACGCGGCATCGACCGAAATGCGGCGGTCGCGGACGATCTCCTCGTGCATCGTGCGCGTGAGTGCGGCGTCGCACTCGGCCACATAGGGGTGTGCGAGGATGCCGGCGACGTCGGCATGGTAGAACGTGCAGCCGTCGCCCTTGCGGCGGCGGTGGTTCTGCAACTCCACCAGACGCTCGACGAACGTGTAGGCCAGGCTCTGCCGCAGGGGAAAGCCCATCGTCACGTTCACCCGTCCGATATCGGCGGGCAGGGCGTACAGCAGCGGCAGCAGCAGGTTCTCGTCGGTAAGCACCACGGCGGTCTCCTTGCCCAGCGCGGGCCTGGCGCCCGCGGCGATGCCGGGGTCTTCCTCCCTGCGGCGGCGGGCAAGGTCGGCGAGGATCGCCGCGGCATACTTGCACTGCACGGCGTTCGAGACGGCGGCGACCGACACGATCTGCTTCTCCCCCCGCATGTTGTCGTGCCGAAGTTCCGTGCGGGGCGGGAACTGCGCCACGTTCGAACGCACGAACATACCCGCCTCCTGTTCGGGGTCGTCCTTATAATAGGAGTCGTAGTCCCAGTAAAAATCGGTTTCGGCCGCCGTGGCGAGGAACCCGAAAAGGCGCTTCTCGCACTCGGAAAGGGCGTTGAACCCCGCCACGACATAACGCCGGGGCTCGAGGAAGGCGAACCCGCCCCCGCGGATGCGGTCGGCGGCGGCGCGCTGCACCATGCCGTTGTAGGCGATGCCGAGCGACGAGAGACGCTCCCGGAAGCGGCGGTAGATGGGGCCGAGGGTCTTCCAGATCGCCAGAAAACGGCGTTTCTCCTCCGAAAGATCGGCCTGCTCGCCGAACGAGGACCAGAACGAAAGGATGCGCAGCTGCGCGGGCGTGAGGTAGGAAATATCGGCTTCGATCTCCTTGATCTCCGAGATGTTGCGGAACAGCATCTGCGCGTCGATCAGGTATTTGTCGATCGTATCGAAGTCCGTGAGGAGCATGTCGCCCCAGAAATAGAACTTGTCGAAAGGTTCGTTGTGGTAGGCCGAGTAGACTTTGTAGAGCTCGGTGATGAGCCGCACGCGGTCGCCCGTATGCAGCCCCGATATTTCGCCCGTCAGGTCGTCGATCGTCACCCATTCGGGCTGCCACATCGGCCGCCCGGCGATACGCCCCAGGGCATCGACGAAAAACAGCCGCGCACGCCGCGACGGGAAGAGCACCGCCCGATCGGACAGTCCCTCGCCATAGCGCGCATACAGGTCGGCGGCCACCTCCTCCAGAAATCCCTTCATAGCAGTTCGGACAGCCCCGGCGACTTTCCCGGCGGTATCGTCCGCCCGGAATCCGGAAGCCCCCTTCGCATTATTGTTCCATGAGACTATTCTACGTGGCTGATCTCACCGCCCATGAACCTGGCGCCGCCGCGCACGACGGCAGGCTGCCCCTTATAGGTAATACGGGCGTTGGTCGTGGTCTTGCCGATGAACCGGTCGGTGATCCACAGCGACACGTCGGCCTTGCTCTGGGCATTGACCTCTGCCGACATCACCTCCAGCCCCGAGGCCGCGACCCTGCCCGTCGAGGCGAACAGCGTCAGGTAGCCCGCCTTGCCGGTGAGCGTCGCGCTGCTGCCGCCCGTGAGCTCCATCCTGAGGTCTTTGACATCGAACGCCGCCGTGAGCGACGCCTTGCGCCCCAGGGTCAGGTCGAGCAGCACCGCATCCACCGTTCCCTCGAACACGGCTGCGGCGCCCGACAGCGAAACGGACTGCAACGTATTGTAATAAACCGTCACCTGGGTGCGGTCGGGACGGCGCGAATCATACTTCTCGCTGATACGCAGGGTTTTGTCCTTCACCTCGGCGCGGAATTTCGAAGTATAGGAGCCTTTCGTGTCGTATACGATCTTGGGGGCCTCGGTGTCGGGGACTTTCACGAATTTGATATCCAGGTCGGCATCCACCGCGACGGCCTCGAACGTGGTCAGCCACTCGTTATGTTCCGTAGGACTTGCGGCACCCGCCTCCTGTGCACGGCCGGAGGCTGCGAAAACCAGCATCACGGCGCTCAGAATCATCTTCTTCATACATTGTAGGTTTAAATACGTCGCTAAAATACAAAATTATTGCGAACCCCGGTTTGCCGTTCGGGATTTGTTTTGTACTTTTACTACCTAAAACGACATTTCGGACAGTGAGGGCGAGAATTCTGAATGCAAGCGCAGGGTCGGGCAAGACCTACCAGTTGGCGTACAAATACGTGCGCGACGTGGTCGAACAGCCCGGCATTTACCGCCACATCCTCGCCGTGACCTTCACCAACAAGGCCACCGAGGAGATGAAATCGCGCATCCTCAAGGAGATCCACCTGCTGGCCTCGGGACAGCCGAGCTCCTACCTCGACAACCTCTGCCGCGAATTGTCGCTCGATGCCGCCACGGTGCGCCGACGCGCCCGGGAGGTGCGGTCGAAGATCCTGCACGACTATTCGCGCTTCACGGTGCTGACGATCGACACCTTCTTCCAGCGCATCCTGCGCGCCTTCATCAAGGAGCTGGGCATCGACCTCAATTACAACGTCGAGATCGAAACGGCCTCGGTGCTGACCAAGAGCGCCGACACGCTCATCGAGCAGATCACCACCGACCGCGACCTGCAGCGCTGGCTCACGGACTTCGTGCAGGAGCGCATCGACGAAGGCAAGAAATGGGACATCCGCGACGGCATCCTCACGCTGGGCGGCGAGCTGTTCAAGGAGAAGAACAAGGACGCACTCTCGGCGGCCCGCCCGCGCGAGGAACTGGCGCGTATCGTGGGCGAAGCCACGGCGCACGCCGCGGCGACCAAAAAACGGATGCAGGACGCTGCGGCCGAAGCCGTGCGGATCATCGGGGACGCAGGCGCCTCGGTCGCCGACTTTCCCTACAAAGGCTCGGGCTTCGCGGCCTATTTCTACGCCGTGGCGGGCGGCAGCTTCGAACGCTACGGAAGCCGCGCGGAGGCGGCCTGCACCAGGGACGAGGCGTGGGGGAAACCCGGCAGCACGGCACAGGGGCTGCGTCCCCGGCTGCAACCCCTGCTGCGCGAAATGTGCGGCCTCTACGATGAGAACGTCCGCGCGTGGAACACCTGCGACCTGCTGCGCGAGAACTACCGCAGCTTCGCGCTGCTCTCCGACCTCTATGCCAAGGTGCAGCAGATGTGCGACCAGGAAAACATGATGCTCCTCTCGGAGACCAAATACATCCTCTCGGAATTCATCGGCCACAACGACGCGCCGTTCATCTACGAGAAGGTCGGCAACCGCTTCGAACACTTCATGATCGACGAATTCCAGGACACCTCCGTGAAGGAGTGGGAGAATTTCCTGCCCCTGCTGCAAAACGCCATGGCGCAGAGCGGGGCGACCTCGGTGCTGATCGTGGGCGACATCAAGCAGTCGATCTACCGCTGGCGGGGCGGCGACTGGAAAATACTCCACTCGCAGGCGCAACGGGCGCTGGGCGCGGACAGCACCGAGCTGGTCAACCTCACGGAAAACTACCGCAGCCTGCCCGCCGTGGTGGATTTCAACAACAAGGCCATCGGCCGCGTGGTCGAAGCCGACAACCAGGCGCTCAACGCGACGCTGGACGAAGCCGCGGCGCGGGGCGACATGGACGCCCGCACCGCCGCCGGGCTGCGCGACACACTGTGCGACGCCTACCGCGAACATGCGCAGACACCCCGCCGCCTGGGCGGGAGGCCGGGCTATGTTTCGGTGGAGACCTTCGCCGAACGGCCGCCCGTCGTGGAGCGCATCTGCGAGGTGCTGGACAAGGGTTTCCGTCCGTGCGACATCATGATCCTGGTGCGCGGGGCGACCGACGGCGCCAAGGTGGCCGCCGAGCTGCTGGATTTCAAACGCCGCAACGACGACCCGCGCTACCGGTTCGATGTGATGACGCAGGAAGCGCTGATCGTGGGCAATGCCCCCGTCAGTTCGTTCATCGCCGCGGCGCTGCGCCTGTCGCTCAACCCCGACGACTCGCTCAGCCGCGCCGTCTACAACCACTACCTCGGCCGCGGGTTCGACCGCCCGCTGCCCGGGGACGAACGCACCTTTTTCCGTTCGATCCGGCTGCTGTCGCCCGAGGAGGCGTTCGAGCGGATCGTCATGCGCCACGCGCTGCACGACGACAGGCAGCAGACGGCCTACCTGCAAGCCATACACGAACAGATCATCGGCTTCTGCGCCAGCAAGATCGCCGACATCGCGCTGTTCCTCGACTGGTGGGAGCAGCAGGGGCAGAACCGGTCGCTGAGCGTCGACGAGAGCGCAACGACCGTCGAGATCACGACCATACACAAGGCCAAGGGGCTCGAAAAGCGCGTGGTGCTGATCCCCTGGTGCTCGTGGCAGCTCGATCCCAAATCGGGCGGCAACGTGACGAACATCGTCTGGGCCGAGGCGCAGGGCGATGCGGGCGCCGTCGGGCGCTTCCCGGTGAAATACAAGAAGGCGATGGCCGAATCGGGCTTCTCGGCGGAGTACTACCGCGAGTTGGTCTATTCGCACGTCGACAACATCAATCTGCTGTACGTGGCCCTGACACGCGCCGCCGAGTCGCTGCACGTCTTCATCCCCCGCAAGGGCGGCAAGAGCGTCGGCGGGCTGCTGCTGCAAAGCATCGGAGCCGACGGCGACAAAGCGCTGCTCGACGGCACCGAAGGGCGCCGCACCGTGACCGAGGAGGGCGAAAGGTTCGAATTCGGGCTCTTCACGGGCCCCGTGCCCGGTGGCGGCAAAGCATCCGACGGCAGGCACGTCGTGCTGGAGAATTACCCCACGGCACGCGCCGACCTGCGGCTGAGACTCCCCTCGCAACGCTATTTCGAGGAGGAGGACGAGGTGGAACTCTCGCCCCGCAACTTCGGCATCCTGATGCACAAGGCCTTCGAGGAGGCCGACGACCGGCAACAGATCTACGAGGCCGTACAGCGGATGCGGGACGACGGCACGCTGTCGCCCGGCGAAGCCGAAGCGCTGCGGGGGATGATCGCCCGGGCGCTGGCGCACCCCGTCGTGGGCGAATGGTTCGGGGGCGGCTGGCAGCGCGTGCGCAACGAGAACGAGATCATCGTCCCCGGCGCCGGGTCGACCCGGCGCCCCGACCGCGTGATGATCCGCGGCACGCGGGCCGTAGTCGTCGACTACAAGTTCGGAAGCCGCGAACCCGGACGCTACCGCCGCCAGGTGGGCGAATACCTCGGCCTGCTGCGGCAAATGGGCTACACCGAATGCGAAGGGTACCTGTGGTACGTGAAACTGGGAGAGATCGAAAAAGTGGAAGGATAAGATGAACGAAACCATCGGCATCATACCGCGTGCGTTCCGCCGCCGGGGAGTGTGGGTCGCCTGCACGCTCCTGCTGCGCGCAGGGCTGAATTTCCTCGGGCTGGCCATGCTGCTGCCCGTGCTGGCGCTGGTGCTCGACCCCGGCAGCCTCGAGGGCGGCGGGATGCTGGCACGCGCCTACGCCGGGCTGGGCTTCGCCTCACAGCGCAGTTTCGCGCTGGCGGTCTGCGCGGCCGTGGTGGGCGTGATCGTCCTGAAAAGCCTGCTCGGACTGTGGCTCGCCCGCGTCGAACGCAACTATATCTTCGCACTCTACCGCACGCTCTCGCGGCGGCTGCTCGTCACCTACCACGACCGGGGGCTGCCGTTCGTCAAGGCGTCGAACTCGGCCGTACTGGCCCGCAACGTCAACGTCGTCTGCCTGGCCTTCGCGGCGGGCGTGCTCAAACCCGCCGCCGCCATCGCCGCCGAGGCGATGCTGCTCGTGCTGCTGTTCGGGGCGCTGATGTGGTACACGCCCCTCGCGGCACTGCTCGCCCTGGCGGTCTTCCTGCCCTCGATCTGGCTCTATTACGGACTGGTGCGCAACCGCATCAACCGCTACGGGGAACTGGAAAACAAGGCGCAGCGCGAAAAGGCGCGGCTCGTGGCCGAGACCTTCCGCGGCTATGCCGACATCGAGATCAACAATGCCTTCCCGATGATGCTCCGCCAGTTCGACCGGGCGATGGATCAGGTGATCCGCACGCGCCTGCGCGAAACGGCGATCGGGCTGCTGCCCCAGACCTTCACCGAGGTCGGGCTGGCCGTGGGCATGGCCCTGCTCGTGGCTCTGAGCCTCGGCGACGGCGACGGGCGGGCGCAAATGCTGTTCGGCGTATTCGCCGTGGCCGCACTGCGCCTGATGCCCTCGGTGCGCAACATCATGACCGGCTGGACGGCCATCAAATACAACCGCTACACGATCGGCATCCTGCGCGACGCCGCGGCGGACTGCCCCCCGGCGCCGGCTACCCCGAATCCGGGGAAAGCGGCCGCACAGAGCACCCGGGACTCCGCGGACACCGCCCCGGCCTGCGGGAAAACCCCGGAGGCAAGCCCTGTTCCCGGCACCTCGACAAATGCCCCGGGACAGCACAACACCCCGGAACGACATAATATCCCCGGACGGAGCGATACCGCAGAGTGCCGGGACACACCCGTCCCATCCGCCACCCCCGGCCCGCGCAGCACACCCGCCGCAACCGTTGCCCCCGGCAATCCCGGCAATCCCGGCACTCTCTGCAAACCCGGCACTCCCGGGAACCCCGCCGCCGATAGTATCCGCACCCCCGAAAAATTGCCCTTCAGCCGCGAGATCGCCGTGCGCGACCTTAGGTTCCGCTTCGCGGACGGCGGGCGCGAGCTTTTCCACGGCCTTTCGCTGACGATCCGCAAGGGCGAGCGCATCGGTATCCGCGGAGCCTCGGGCGCCGGGAAAACGACGCTCTTCAACCTGCTGCTGGGACTGTACGAGCCGACCGGGGGTGAAATCGTCATCGACGGCACGCCGCTTACGGCGGCCAACCGCCGGGCATGGCAGAACCGCATCGGGTACGTCTCGCAGAGCCTCTTCATCGCCGACGGCAGCTTCGCGGCCAACGTCGCGCTGGGCATCCCCGCCGGGGAGGTCGACCGGGAGCGGGTCATGCAGGCACTCCGCGCGGCACAGCTCGGGGAGCTGGTCGCCGGGCTGGCGAAAGGGATCGACACCCACGTCGGGGAGTGCGGCTGCCGCCTCTCGGGCGGACAGCGCCAGCGCATCGGCATAGCCCGTGCGCTCTACCGGCAGGCCGACGTGCTTTTCTTCGACGAGGCGACCTCGGCGCTCGACAGCCGCACCGAAGAGGAGATCAACCGCTCGATCGCCGGGCTCGCGGCACGGGATGCCGGGCTGACACTGGTCGTCATCGCCCACCGCGAAAGCTCGCTCGAATACTGTAACAGGATCATAACGATAGGAGAATAAAACATGGAATACCTCATAGCCGGCATACGCATCGATATCCCGCACCGGTTCACGACAGGCGCCTTCGGCATGGCGCTGGCACCGTTCGCCGCCGGAAGCAAAACGGAAACGGACGCCGGCAGCAACCGTATGGCGGGCCCCGTGCCCGGAACGGCGACAACCGCAGCGCCCTCCCCGTCGGAAACACCGGGGACGGAAAGGAGTGCACCCCGCCCTGCGACATCCCCGGCAGGCACGGCACAACCAGACCTCATCCTGCGCACGGGACTGCTCGCCGGCGACACGGCCGGCTACTGCGAACTCGACGCATTCGACTTCACCGACGCCGATGCCGACTGCCGTTTCGGCCGCGGCACGGAGGGCTACCTGCTTACCATGACACCCCGCGACGGCAGCGCCCCGGCACGGTTTCACAAAGCCTTCGGCAGCCCCGACGCCACGAGCGACATCACCCCGGAGCACAATCCGGCGCTGTTCCGCTTCGGGCTGTGGACGATGTTCAACATCGCCGCGCTGGAACGCCGGGCGGTAGCCGTACACTCGTCGGTGATCAGCCTGGACGGGCGTGCCGTACTCTTCCTCGGCGAATCGGGCACGGGAAAGAGCACCCACACGCGCCTGTGGCGCGAGCATATCCCCGGGGCACGCCTGCTCAACGACGACAGCCCGATCATCCGGATCGCCCCGGAAAGGGCTGCCGAAGCGGCAAGCGCTCCCGCGGCAGACACGATTCCCGCCCTGCAAGGCGTTCTCGCCTGCGGGTCGCCGTGGAGCGGCAAAACCCCGTGTTACCGCAACGTGAGCAATCCGATAGCGGGCATCGTGCGGCTTTCGCAGGCACCGCAGAACCGCATCCGCCGCCTGCGTCCCATCGAAGCCATCGGGGCGCTGCTGCCTTCGTGCCCGCCGTCGTTCGCACACGACGAGCAGCTGGAAGACGCCATCTGCCGCCTCGTATCCCAAATCGTGGCGCAAGTCCCCGTCTACCACCTCGAATGCCTGCCCGATGCCGCGGCAGCCCGTCTCTCCTGCCGCACGGTATTCGGTGACGACGCCCCAAACACCCTCCGCTGATGCTGCTGACCAACCGCCTTTTCTTCGAACAGGTCGAAGCGATGCTCGCCGAAGGACACGAAGTCCAAATCCGCATGAAAGGGCACAGTATGCGGCCGCTGCTGCGCAACGAACGGGACATCGCCGTACTGACCCCGATTGCGAAATATGCCCCGGCACCTGTCCCGGCAGCCGGGGCATCGGCGGATCCCGTCCCCGAAACCCGCGCCGCCGACGGCAATGCCAGCACCGCCCGCCAGACCCGACTTTCCGGCGACACCCCCGGCACAGCACCCGACCTGCACACACCCGCCTGCGGCACCCGCCATCCGGCTCCGCCGCCGAGCGGCATCGGCGCCCTGCGGACGGGCGACGTCGTCCTGTTCCGCTGCGAAGGGCGCCATATCCTGCACCGCATCGTCGGGATCGAAACAGGCGTCCGCTGCGAAGGGAACCGTCCCGTATGCGCACCAGCCGCAGGGAATGCCCCGTCCCCGGAGGCATCCGCGGAAAACCCCGCAGAGAGGGATTCCGCCGCGGGGACGCTCCGTTTCACCCTGTCCGGGGACGGTAATTACCGCACGACGGAGCATTGCCTCGGCGAGGATATCGTCGCCGTGATGACGGCTGTCATCCTGCCGTCGGGACGCATCGTTCGCACCTGCTCCCGCCGCTGGAAACGGCGGTCGCACAGGTGGCTGGCACTCCCCCAGGGCGTGCGGCGTTTCGTCCTCCGGGTCATGTGGCGGCTCGGAATCCGGTAACCGGAAGCCGGCCGGCAAACGCGGCCCCCTGAAAACGGCAGCCTGAAAAAATTGCGGCCGCCGATAAAAAAAAGGCCGAAACCCATGCGGGTTTCGGCCTTTTCGAATATATAGCGGGGCACATCGCACCCCTCCTGGTGACAGATTACTCGCCCAGCGCGAAACGCTTGTAAGCGACAACCGTAGCCTCTTTGTCAGCCTTGTGGATGAACTCGGCGATCGTCTCCTTCTCGCCTACCACCGGCTGGTTCAGCAGCGTGTTCTCCTCGAAGAACTTGCGCATCTTACCCTCGGCGATCTTCTCGAGGATAGCCTCGGGCTTGTTGGCGTTCTTGGGATCCTGCTTCATGGCCTCGACGGCGATCTTACGCTCGTGCTCCACGATCTCCGCGGGGCAGTCGGCCTCCGAAATCGAAACCGGAGCCATCGCCGTAGCCTGCATGGCAACGGTGTGGGCGACCTCGGCGGGAACCTCCTTGTTGAAACCGAGGATCGTGCCGAGCTTCTTGTTGAAGTGCACGTAAGCGGCGCAATAGGGAGCCTCGATGCGGGAATAGTATGCCAGTTCGATCTTCTCGCCCGTCTGTCCCGATTTCTCGGTCACCATCTCCTCGACGGTGTGGCCTTCGTCATTCTTCGAGGCCATCAGGGCGTCGCGGTCTGCGGCGTCGTTCTTTACGGCAACCTCCAGCATCGCGTTGGCCGATGCGGTATATTCTGCATTCTGAGCCACGAAATCGGTCTCGCAGGCCAGGCAGAGAAGGTAAGCCTTCTGGCCTACGATCTTCGTAACGACGACACCCTCGGTAGCGGTGCGGTCGGCGCGCTTGGCAACGACGAGCTTGCCTTTCTCGCGGATAATGTCCTGAGCACGTGCAAAGTCACCTTCGGCCTCGATCAGGGCATTCTTGCAGTCCATCATACCGGCACCGGTCATCTTGCGGAGCTTCATTACATCAGCAGCTTTGATTTCCATAATAATTTTCCTTTCTTTTTATTGTTAATTGATTTCCCCAAAAGGCGATTACTCGGCCTTGGCCTCGGCTACCGCTTCCGCAACTGCCTCTTCGGCTACTGCTTCAACGGCTGCTGCTTCGGCTACAGCTTCAACTGCTGCTTCGGCTGCGGGCTCCTCGAACGGGGTCTCCACAGCTGCGACAACCTCGGCTACGGCGGCCTGCTCGGCATCGATGGCCGCCTTCACGGCCTTCTTGATGCGGGGCTTGCCCTCCTTCTTCACGGGAGCGTCGGCACCTGCCTCGGCCTCCTGGGCTTCCTTCTCCTTTTCGAGCTTACGCTCCTCGGTACCCTCGGCGATTGCGGCGCACATGGCTTCGAGCACCACGGCAATCGACTTGGTAGCATCGTCATTTGCAGGTATAACGTAATCAATGTCGGTCGGATCACAACAAGTATCTACCATTGCAAATACGGGGATGCTCAGGCGTTTTGCCTCCCTTACGGCGTTGGCCTCCTTCTGCACGTCGACGACGAACAGGGCGGCCGGCAGGCGCGTCAGGTCGGCGATCGAGCCGAGGTTCTTCTCGAGCTTCGCGCGCTGGCGGGAAATCTGGAGCTTCTCACGCTTGGAGAAGTTATCGAACGTGCCGTCGCTATTCATCTTGTCGATGGTAGCCATTTTCTTGACGGCTTTACGTATGGTGGGGAAGTTTGTCAGCATACCGCCTGCCCAACGCTCTGTGACGTAAGGCATACCGACGGCTGCCACCTTTTCGGCAACAATATCCTTGGCTTGTTTCTTCGTGGCTACGAACAGCACGCGGCGGCCGCTCTTGGCGATCTGCTTGATGGCTGCGGCAGCCTCATCGATCTTGAGCACGGTCTTGTGCAGGTCGATGATGTGGATGCCGTTCTTCTCCATGAAGATGTAAGGAGCCATTTTGGGGTTCCATTTGCGCTTCAGGTGACCGAAGTGCGCACCGGCTTCCAATAATGTATTAAAATCTGTACGTGACATTTTAATTCAATCGTGTTTGTTAATTTTAATTCTCTTTTCTTCAACCCGACGGGTAGCGGCCTGGCCGATCCCACGGGTTTTCCGCGGCGGGGCAACCTGAAAGTAATACGCGTATAGATAATATAGGTAGTCTTTCCGGTTTGTGACCCGCACCGTGCTTGCCGAAATTCGGTCGTACGATTAACGCTTGCTGAACTGGAACTTGCGGCGTGCTCCGGGCTGACCGGGCTTCTTACGCTCAACCTCGCGGGGATCGCGCGTGAGGAACCCGGCTTTTTTGAGTGCCGGACGCATCTCAGCGTCGATTTCGCACAATGCGCGTGCGATGCCCAAGCGAGCGGCCGAAGCCTGTCCCGTAACACCACCGCCATCGAGGTTGATGACGATGTCGTAATTCTCCACCGTGTTGGTAGCCAGCAGCGGCTGCTTCACCTGGTACTGGAGAATTTCGAGCGGGAAGTAAACTTCAAGCGCCTTGCGGTTGATTGTAATCTGACCCTTACCCGGCTTCACGTATACGCGAGCCACAGCGGCCTTACGACGACCTACGGTGTTTACAACTTCCATAACTCTTACTTAATCTCGTTTAACTTAATGGTCTTCGGGTTCTGCGCTGCGTGCGGATGCTCCGTACCGGCATATACCTTCAGGTTTCTGAGCAGCGCGGCGCCCAGACGGGTGCGGGGCAGCATGCCCTTGACTGCTTTTTCGACGATGAACGTCGGTTTCTTGGCCAGATAGTCGGCAGGCGTAGCGAAACGCTGGCCGCCGGGGTATCCGGTGTGACGCGTGTAGACCTTGTCGGTCATTTTTTTGCCCGTGAGCTTCACCTTGTCCGCATTGATGACGATGACGTAGTCACCGCAATCCACGTGGGGCGTGTAGCTGGGCTTGTTCTTGCCTCGGAGGATCTTCGCGATCTGCGATGCAAGACGTCCCAATACCTCATCCGCAGCGTCGATGACGACCCATTCCTTGGTCACCGTCGAAGCATTGGCCGCTTAATGAATCCACTGTGTTTTACGTTTAATTTAACTTGTTTGTAATCCGTTCCCCGCACTTTACGGGTGCGCAAAGGTACTAAAAAGTTTTCGTTCTGCAAAATAATACGGATTAAAAACGAGAATAGTCGTCAACGCCGACCCGGACTTCCCGTCCCGGGACGGACGAACGCACCGGCTGCCCGGCAGGCCGGGTTCTGTCCAGCCGGAAAATCAACGGAAGCGTGTACCTCACCCGCACCGGTTCGCCGTTCCCGAGCCGTCCGGGTTCCCATTTGGGCGACAGGGTGAGCACCCGCCCCACTTCCCGGATCAGGGCCAGATTCTTCCCCTGCTCCACGACGATGTCGGACAGCGTCCCGTCCTTTTCGACAATGAATGTCACCACGATGTCGTCTTCGACTTCATCCTCGAGCGCCTCCCGGGGATATTTCAGGTTCTCCATCACCCATTTGCGGAAACTTTGCAGATCCCCGCCCTGAAATAGCGGCATCTGTTCCAGTTCCCCGGCTACATCCTCCTCCAACGGAATTCCATCCGACAGCCCCGCCGCGAGCGAATCCGCGGCCGTAGGCACCGCCAACTGGATATTGACGGGCATTACCAGTTTAGTGCGCACCGCAACGTCCCCCAGGCGTCCGGGAGTCCACCGCGGTGCGGAGGCGAGCACACGCAGGACTTCGGCCGAGCAGCGTTCGTCCGTCGAACTGACCACTTCCGGCTCCTCGACCGCCCCTTGCCTGCCGACGACGAACGACACGACCAGGCGCGCCTCGACCCCCTCGCGGAACATCTCCCCGCCGAAACAAAGATGCCGGAACACCCAGTCCCGGAAAGCGAGCACGTCGCCCCCCTGGAACCGGGGAGGCTCGTCCACGCGCAGGTAAACAGTCCGGTCGGAAGCGGCGGTATCCGGCCTTACCACGACGGAAGAATCCGGCAGGATGGCCGGATGTGCCGCAGCGCTGCCCGCAAAGTACGGGAGCGCAGCAAGGAGAAAAAAGAATCGGGTCATTTTCAAATGGATTCGGGTAGACGATCCCTGCAAACATACGATTTTATATCCGGAATTACAAATCGAACGGGCAGGCGGGAAACAGGCCGCAGGTCAGCGACCGCTACGGGAACGTCCGCGGGCATGGCGGCCGACCTCGTAGCGTCCCGCCGAATCCGTCACGAGCCGGTGCACGCCGGGGTTGTCGGGCAGGTAGCGCACCACGACCGAATCGCCGATGCGGGCCGTATGGAGGTTCTCTTTCTTGCGCACCTTGCCGGTGTACGTCTGTCCGCCGACCTCATAGCGGTAATCGAAACAGCAGACCGTATGTTTCTCACGGTAACGGCGACCGTGCGGCCTGTACCCGACGAATCCGACCCGCGATGAGCAGCCTGTCAGCACGGCCTTCGTCTCGGCACCTTCCGCCTGCAACCTTCCGCAGATATGCCCCGACCGGAGGATGGCCGCCCCGAGCAGGGCAGCCGGCACGCAGAGAAACGCAATGATCCATTTACCACGGCTCATAATTCAGGAATCAGTCCGGACGAAAATACGAAAAACGCGGAACGGATGCCGTACGACGACGGCAGAGCCGGATTATGGCGGTTCGGGGTCATCGTTGCGGTTCGGGGCAGAAGATATATTCCGGGCTCCACTCCGCCGGAGGCACGACGGCAGGCCAGCGGTGCGAAGTGTCGGGCTTCAGCAGGAAGTCGATCGGAAGGAGATATTTCACGGGCACTTTCGCGCTGTTCGCAATGCCGCCTCCCATCCGGGCAGGCGCCCAGCGGGGCGAGCTGCGCACGACGCGCACGGCCTCGCGAACCAGCGCCGGCGATTCCGAAATACCTATCGGCCCCGCCTTCCGCTTCGGCAGCAGCTCCTTGTACCGTTCATCCGTCCCCGGGGACTCCTTGCCGCACTCCTCATCACCACGGGCTGCCGCACTCAACGGCCCCACCTGCGTAACGTTCCCGAGCGTGTCGATGACGAAGCTAACGAGGATACGCCCCTGCTCGCCCCGGTCGAATGCCTCGCGGGGATAGCGGACATTCCGGTACACCCAGGCACGGAACTCCGTGAGGTCTCCGCCCATAAAGGTCGGATATTGTTCTAAGCCCGTGTGAAAGACGCACTCCCCGGCTTCGGGATCCTGCGCCGCAACCCCCTGCGACACACACAGGGCAAGCAACCATACACAGCATTTTTTCATAGTCAACGTTTTTTCACCGGATACAAGCGGATCGGAGTTTTCATAAAGATACAAAAAAATCGCACTGTTGTCCAATAAAACGCATCCGACAACAAAAAAAACGGCATGAAGAGGGAGAGCGTGACGGGAGCCGGAGACCCCGGCGGGGGAGTCCCTACGGGGGCGGAAGAGCGGCGCCGAGTGCCTGCAAAAACCCGGCACGACCACTCACAAAAAAGGCGGGCTCCGAAAACCGGAGCCCGCCCCTATCGCGGACGGCACTTCTGCCGCCCGGCGTAGTATTATCCGAGGAACGACAGCAGGATACCCGCAGCGACGGCCGAACCGACCACGCCGGCCACATTGGGCCCCATGGCGTGCATCAGCAGGTAGTTCGAAGGATTCTCCTTCTGGCCTTCGGTCTGCGATACGCGGGCAGCCATCGGGACTGCCGAAACGCCTGCCGAACCGATCAGCGGGTTGATCTTGTTCCCGTCCTTGCTGAAGACGTTCATCAGTTTGGCCAGCAGCACGCCTCCGGAGGTTCCCATGGCAAACGCGATGACACCCAGCACGAGGATCCCCAGCGTACGGAAGTTCAGGAACGCCTCGGCCGTAGCCGTAGCGCCGACCGTGAGGCCGAGGAAGATCACCACGATGTTCATCAGTTCGTTCTGCACCGTCTTGCTCAGGCGATCCACCACGCCGCACTCCTTCATCAGGTTACCCAGCATGAGGCACCCGACCAACGGAGCCGCACTGGGCAGCAGCAGCGAGATGATCACGGCGATGATCAGCGGGAAGAGGATACGCTCCAGTTTCGAAACCGGGCGCAGCGTACGCATCTTGATGCCACGCTCCTTCTTGCTGGTCAGCGCGCGCATGATAGGCGGCTGGATCACCGGCACGAGCGCCATGTAGGAGTAGGCCGCCACAGCGATCGGGCCCAGCAGTTCGGGGGCCAGCATCGAGGTGAGGTAGATGGCCGTCGGGCCGTCCGCACCGCCGATGATACCGATGGAACCGGCCTGCGCGGGCGTGAAGCCCAGGGCGTAGGCGCCGAGGAACGTCACGAAGATACCGATCTGCGCGGCGGCGCCGAGCAGGAAGCTCTTCGGGTTGGCGATCAGCGGGCCGAAATCGGTCATCGCCCCCACGCCGACGAAGATCAGGCAGGGATAGATACCCAGTTTCACGCCCAGGTAGAGGTAGTCGAGCAGTCCGGCATTCGCCACGAAAATATCCCAGTGGACATGTCCGTCGGCGAAAAGCTCGGTATGGTAGAGGTTCGCACCGGGCAGGTTGGTGAGCAGCATGCCGAAGGCGATGGTGAACAGCAACAGCGGTTCGAACTTGTGCCTGATAGCCAGGTAGAGCAGGAAGAATGCCACACAGATCATGGCGACGCTCCCCCATCCCATCTCGGTGAAGAAACCCGCGATGCCCGTCGAACCGGCGAAGTTACGCAGGCTGTCCCATACGAAGTCAGCGTTCGAGGTTAGCATTGTCAGCATAGGGCTATTCGATAACGATCAGGTTATCGCCTTCCATAACCGTAGCGCCCTGCTGGATGCAGACCTCCTTGACTACACCGGCACGGTCGGCGTCGATATTGTTCTCCATCTTCATGGCTTCGAGCACGACGAGCGTCTGGCCCGAGGCCACCTTGTCGCCGACCTGCACCTTGACCGAGAGCACGGTGCCGGGCAGCGGGCATTTCACGGCGTAACCCGACGAGGGTGCCGAAGGGGCGATGCGGGGCGAAGGCGAGGCCGTCGCGGGGGTAATCATCGCACTGTTGGCGTTCTTGGGAGCGGGCATCACCTGGGGCCGCGATGCGGCAGAGGTCTTGGCGCCTTCGATCTCGACTTCGTAGGCCGTACCGTTGACGACGACGTGCGCCACCGTCGAGGCGTCGTTCACCTCGTCGATCTGCACGGTATAATTCTGTCCGTTGATTTTCAGTGAGTAATCTTTCATTGTTATTTAAGTTCTATTTCCTTTCGGGAAGCGGGGTTAAACCGTGAATTTTCGAATTCCAGGGCGAATAGGCACGCTTGATGCTCATGATGGTCAGCACCTCGGACTCCCTGTCGTGCAGGGCGCTCCGGTAGAGTTTCAGGGCCGTGGCGATGGCCGCGATCTCCTCGTCGTGGATCTGCCCCGGAACTACCGCGGACTTATTGGCAGCGGCAGTCGCAGCGGCCTGGCGGCGCGTGAAGACATAGCCGAAGAGCTTCATGACCCACACCAGCAGAACCAGCACGAGGAACACGAGGCAGATACTGATGAGTGCCACCCACAGCATCTCCGCCCAGCTCCAGTCTATTACCGATAATATTCTCATACTCATAATACGATTCTATTACAACGGAATGTTCGAATGCTTCTTCGCGGGGTTCTGCAGGCGCTTGGTTGCCAGCGACTGCAGCGCACGGATGATGCGGAAGCGCGTGTTGCGCGGTTCGATCACGTCGTCGATATAGCCGTAGCGGGCGGCGTTGTAGGGGTTCGAGAACTTGTCGTTGTACTCTTTCTCCTTTTCGGCCACGAACCTGGCTTTCTCTTCGGGCGATTCGATCGCTGCGACCTCCTTGCCGTAGAGCACCTCGACGGCGCCGCTGGCGCCCATCACGGCGATCTCGGCCGTCGGCCATGCGTAGTTGATATCACCGCGGATGTGCTTCGACGACATCACGATATAGGCGCCGCCGTAAGCCTTGCGCAGCGTGACGGTGACCTTGGGCACCGTAGCCTCGCAGTATGCGAAGAGCAGTTTCGCGCCATGGGTGATGACACCGCCGTACTCCTGGGTCGTACCCGGCAGGAAGCCCGGAACGTCCACCAGGGTCACGATCGGAATGTTGAACGCATCGCAGAAGCGGATGAAACGCGCGGCCTTGCGGCTGGCGTTGATGTCGAGCACGCCGGCCATGAACTTGGGCTGGTTGGCGACGATGCCGACCGACTGGCCGTTGAAACGCGCGAAGCAGGTGATGATGTTCTTGGCATATCCGGGAGCCGACTCCAAGTACTCGCCGTTGTCCACGATCGCACGGATGACCTCGGCCATGTCGTAGGGTTTGTTGGCGTTGTCGGGGATGATCTCGTTGAGCGAATCCTCCAGGCGCGTGATCGAGTCGTTGCAGACGGCCAGCGGGGCGTCCTCCATGTTGTTCTGCGGCATGTAGGAGATGAGCTTGCGGATCAGCTCGATGCCCTCCTCCTCGGTATCGACGGCAAACTGCGCCACGCCCGACTTGGTGGTGTGCATCGTGGCACCGCCCAGCTGCTCCTGCGTCACGTCTTCGCCCGTCACGGTCTTCACGACCTTCGGGCCGGTGAGGAACATGTTCGAGGTCTCCTTCTTCATGATGATGAAGTCGGTCAGCGCGGGCGAATAAACGGCACCGCCGGCGCAGGGGCCGAAGATGGCCGAAATCTGCGGGATGACGCCCGACGACATCACGTTGCGCTGGAAGATGTTGGCATAGCCGGCCAGCGCGTTCACGCCTTCCTGGATACGCGCACCGCCCGAGTCGTTCATGCCGATGCAGGGGGCGCCGTTGCGCAGGGCCATGTCCATGACCTTGCAGATCTTGTCGGACATCGACAGCGACAGCGAACCCGCCGTCACGGTGAAGTCCTGTGCAAAAACATAGACCAGGCGTCCGTTGATCGTACCGTAACCGGTCACTACGCCGTCGCCGAAGGCATGGCTCTTGTCCATCCCGAAGTCATAGCAGCGGTGCGTCACGAACATGTCGAACTCCTCGAAGGAGCCTTCGTCGAGCAGCATCTGGATGCGCTCGCGGGCCGTGTACTTACCCTTGGCATGCTGGGCGTCGATACGCTTCTGACCGCCTCCGAGACGCGCGGTTTCGCGGTTCTCGATCAGCTGGTTGATCTTGTTCTGAATTTCACTCATAAGTATGTAGGTTTGTAATTTTTCCGAACCCCGGAATTTCCCGGCAGGTATCGCCCGCGGCCTGCGGCCGCGTTTACAGGTCTGACCCCACCCTAAGTCACTCCCGAGGGAGTGACTTCTGTTCCGCCTTTGGCGGAATTCGGAGATTCCGCAATATTCCTTGTTACACTATTTGTTCTTATTCTCGCAAAGCTCGGTCAGGATGCCCTGGGTCGATTTGGGGTGCAGGAAGGCGATGGTCATTCCCTCGGCGCCCTTGCGCGGGGTCTTGTCGATCAGGCGGATGCCCTTGGCTTCGGCATCGGCGAGCTGCTCCTCGATATTCTCGCAGGCAAGCGCCATGTGATGGATACCGACGCCGCGGTTTTCGATGTATTTGGCGATGGTCGACTCCTCCGAAGTGGGTTCCAGCAGTTCGATCTTGGTCTGCCCCAACATGAAAAACGCCGTGCGCACCTTCTGGTCAGCGACCTCTTCGATGGCATAGCATTTCAGGCCCAATACGTTTTCCCAGTAGGGAATTGCTTCATCGAGGCTCTTCACTGCGACGCCAAGATGCTCGATATGAGAAACTTTCATAGCAAATATAAAATTTAAGTTAGTGAATATTTCGCGTCAAATACCAGCTTGTTATTTTGCGAACACAAAGATAGGGTATTAAATTGGAAATACCCAAGAGATTTCTGGTATTTTTTTCCGGATTTATGCTCCTTTCGGGAAGGCCAAGCGCTTCACAGCGAACTGTAAATGTCGATCAGCCGGCGGGCGACGGCGTATTCCGAGAAAAGTTCGGCGCGGCGGCGTTCGCGGGCTTTCATCTCGCGGCGGAAATTCGCGTCCGACAGCACGTTTTCCAGCGCAGCGGCCACCTCCCCCGCCGCCTCAGGGCGGACATAGGCCGCGGCGTCGCCGGCAGCCTCGCGGTTGAGCTGCGTGTCGCTCAGCACCATGGGCACCCCGGCACGCATCGCCTCCACCACGGGCACGATCGACGCCTCGATCCCGGCATCGGG
>ONZT01000499.1_pt1 | contig 31175 bp, 25 predicted proteins | sample 1671571 | NCBI WGS metagenome assembly ONZT01 (sample SAMN06348170, study PRJEB24527) | human gut metagenome | biome: human gut; feature: ankylosing spondylitis patient; material: feces | host: Homo sapiens | place: China | collected 2015-10
TATAAGGAGGAATCACCATGCGCGTTCTCATTGCAGCCGGCGGCACTGCCGGACATATCAACCCTGCACTGGCCATTGCCGGTGCGCTGAAAAAGGCCGACCCTACCGCCGAGATCCACTTTGCAGGCCGTAAGGAGGGCATGGAGTACCGTCTGGTCACACAGGCGGGCTACCCCTTCCACCATATCGAGATCACCGGCTTCCAGCGCAAGCTCAGCCTGCACAACATCAAGCGCAACCTCATTACCCTGTGGAATCTGGCCCTCTCCGGCCCTAAGGCCAAGGCCATGATGAAAGAGGTAAAGCCGGATCTCGTCATCGGCTGCGGCGGCTATGTGTCCGGCCCGGTGGTGCGCTGCGCCGCCAAAATGGGCATCCACACCGCTTTGCACGAGCAGAACGCTTTTCCCGGGGTGACCAACAAGCTGCTGGCCCCGGATGTGGATATCGTGTTTGCCGCCGTGCCCGCCGCTGTGGAAAAGCTGGGCGCACCGGACAAGACCCTTGTGGTGGGCAACCCCGTGCGGCCGGAGGTGTTTGTACAGGCCGCGAATCGCGAGGCCATCCGTGCACAGCTGGGTGCGGGCGACCGCACCGTCATCCTGTCCTTCGGCGGCAGCTTGGGTGCACGCCGGGTCAACGAGGTGGTGGCAGACCTCTGCGCTTGGGAGCAGCACGAGCACAAGCCGGTGCTGCATCTGCACGCCACCGGGCAGTACGGGGTGCAGCTGTTTGAGCAACTGCAAAAGCAAAAGGATTTTGCCCCCGGTGACAGCCTTGTGGTAAAGGAATACATCAACAATATGCCGGAGCTGCTGGCAGCGGCAGACCTCGTCATCAGCCGCGCCGGTGCGCTGACGCTGGCCGAACTGGAAGCCGTGGGACGTGCCGCTGTGCTGATCCCCAGCCCCAATGTGGCAGAGAACCACCAGTACTACAACGCCATGGAGCTGCAAAAGGCCGGGGCGGCTGTGGTCATTGAAGAAAAAGACCTGACCGGCGAAAAGCTGGTGCAGACTGTTTCTACGATGCTGGCACAGCCCGGCAAACTGGCCGAGATGGGCAAAAATGCCCGCAGCCTGTCGGTGGACGACAGTCTGGACCGCATCACTGCGGCGCTGCTCAAGCTGGTCAAGACCCTGTGATGCAGACGTGGAATAAACAGGAAAGAAGGTGCAAATGATGCAGCAGAACCGTGACCGCAACGGCAGACCCCGGAACACGAGACCCTATGATCTGAACCGGGAGGTGGCGCGCACCTCTGCGCCTTCGCAGGACCATACGCCCCGGAGCACCGGCAGCAGCCGCTACGGCTACAACGGCGAGCCGCTCAGCCGCCCGCCCTCCCGCAGCGCCAACGGTGGCGTGCGCTCCTCCCGGGCAGATAACAGCATCCAGTTCCCCACCCAGTCCCAGACCCGCCGCCCGGCGCAGGGGAGCAATACCACCCAGTACCCCTCTGGCAGCCGCCCGGCGGGCAGCAGACCCAAAAACGCGAAGTCTGGCGGCAAGCAGCGCCGCCCGGCAAACAATGCCCGCAGCGGGCAGAACAACCGGAAAAACCAGAATGCAAACCGGCAGCACCCGGCAGGCAGCCAGAGCCAGCGTCTGCGCCCGGCGCAAAGCGCCCCGCAGCAAAGCCCTGCCCGGCGGGAAATGCGCAAAAAGCGCAAGGTGACCCGCGCTACCCTGCGCCGCCGCCGGATACTGCGCCGCCTGACCGCCTTTGCCATGCTGCTGTGCGTCATTGGCGCAGGCATCTACCTAACCATGACCATGCTGTTCCGCATCAATTCCATTCAGGTGCAGACCCCGGATGGCAAGCAGGTGACCGAGATCGCGGGCTATTCCGCAGACAGCATTTTGCAGCGGATGGGGGTGCAGCTGGAGGAGAACATCTTCAGCTTTGAGCCCGGCGAAAAGGCCGCTGTGCTGGAGCAGAACTTCCCGCTGCTGGGCTCCATCAAGGTGATCCGGGATTACCCCAACACCGTGGTGGTGCAGGTGACCGAAGCCGTGCCCGCCTACGCGGTGCAAAACGGCAATAAATGGCTTGTGATCTCGGACAAATGGAAGATCCTGTCCGAGGAAAGCACCCAGCCCGAGGGGCTTTGCACCCTGTACGGCGGCAAGCTGCAGGACACCACTCCGGGACAGGGCTTCTGGTTCGTGGAGGACGAGGACGCGGCAAGCGCCTCCGGGTCGGAAACCGCCGAAAGCGAAAGTGCGGTGAGCACCGAAACCGCCCGCATGGAAGCGCTGCGCACCCTGCGCAGCAAGCTGGAGGAATATGGTCTGTCGCAGGATGTGACGCGGCTGGAAGTGGCAGACACCGAGCAGCTCGCATTTTTGTATCAGGATCGCATCAGCGTGCTGCTGGGTACGCTGAACGATCTGGATTATAAGCTGGACCGTGCCCGCTATGTGCTGACCAACGCCGATGGCAAGGGCTGCGGCCCCACCGATACCGGGCGTCTGGATTTCAGCCATACCAGCGCCAGCAGTACCCGCAAGATCTATTTTGCACAGGGCGAGCCTACGCTGCCCTCCGGCTATGTGGTGCCGCCCAAGGCCGAGGAACCCACCCCGGCAGAGGACGCCGCCGACAGCACCGACAGTGCAGAAAGCACGGAAAGTGCGGATACTGCCGACACCACCGAACCGGCAGCTGACGCGGACACCGAGCAGCTGCCCCTGACCCACCCTGACCGCATGACGGCCAACGAAGAAGAAAACCCCATGTAAAGAAGCTTTTTGGAGGAGACTGTATGAAGCTGGAACAACTGATGGAAGGCGTGCCCTTTACCCTTGTGCAGGGCAGTCTGGATACTGAGATCGCAGATATCATCTACGACAGCCGCAAGGCTGCCCCGGGGCTTTTGTTCGTGTGCATCGTGGGCACCCAGCGGGACAGCCACGCGTTTGCCGCCGACTGCGCCGCCAAGGGGGTCAGCGCGCTGGTCATCCAGCACGATATCGACCTTTCCGCCATGCCCGAGGTGACCGTGGTCAAGGTGGAGAGCAGCCGCTATGCCATGGCGCTGATGAGCGCCAACCTCTTTGGAAACCCTGCCCGCCAGATGACCATGATCGGCGTCACCGGCACCAAGGGCAAGACCACTACCACCCACATGATCAAAAGCGTGCTGGAGGCCGCAGGCCGCAAGGTGGGCATGATCGGTACCAACGGCATCTACTATATGGGACGCCACAAGGACACCGCCAACACCACCCCGGAAAGCTACGAACTGCAAAAGACCTTCCGGGAGTTTCTGGATGCCGGCTGCGATACCGCGCTGATGGAGGTATCCAGTCAGGGTCTGATGATGGATCGCGTGGCGGGCGTGCATTACGATGTGGGCGTGTTCACCAACCTTTCGCCGGATCACATCGGCCCCGGTGAGCACAAGACCTTTGAGGAGTACCGCAGCTGGAAGGGACAGCTGTTCAAGCGCTGCGATGTGGGCGTGGTGAATATCGACGACGAGAACACCGCCGCCCTGCTGGAGGGCCACACCTGCAAGCTGGTGACCTACGGCCGCAGCGAAGCCGCCGACTACCGCGAGACCGGCTACGAGCTGCTGCGCACCCACGATTTTCTGGGCGTCGCCTTCCACGTTACCGGCAAGGACGAGATGGACGTCAAGGTGAATATGCCCGGCGAGTTCAGCGTGTATAACGCGCTGGCTGCGCTGGCCGTGGGCAAGGTGCTGGGGCTGCCGGATGCCGCCATCCACGACGGTCTGGGCAAGTGCGTGGTGAAGGGCCGTGTGGAGCTGGTGCCCATCAGCAAAAAGTTCACCATTCTGCTGGACTACGCCCACAACGAGGTATCCACCGAGAGCCTGCTTACCACCCTGCGCGCCTACAAGCCCCACCGTCTGGTGGTGGTGTTCGGCTGCGGCGGCAACCGCTCCAAGCTGCGCCGCTATGGCATGGGCGAGATCTGCGCCAAGATGGCCGATTTCTCCATCCTCACCGAGGACAACAACCGCTTTGAAAAGGTGGAGGACATTATTGCCGATATCCGCGAGGGCATGAACAAGGGCAACCCGGACGCAAAGTTCGTGGAGATCCCCGACCGTCTGGATGCGCTGCACTACGCGGTGGATCACGCACAGGAGGGCGATCTGATCGCCGTCATCGGCAAGGGTCACGAGACCTACCGCGACCGCGAGGGCGTCAAGACCCCCTTCCTGGAGCGGGAGCTGCTGGAAGAATACGCCCAGCAGATCGGGCTGGAATAAGAAAATATTATTATTGCAGGAAAAGCCGCTGCACAAAGCACTGTGCAGCGGCTTTTTTGCGCCCTGCGGGTGCCCCTATATAAAAAGGAAGCAAACTGTGACAGAAATGTAAAAGATAAAAATCTTTAACTAAAACCATTGACTTATCCGACGGTTTGGTTATAATGGTCGTGTTCGATACCTCATAAATTTTAGGTAAATAATTAAACACAAACAGTGAACATAAAGGAGAATACTACTATGACTTTCGAGGAAATGAAGAAGATCGTTGTCGATACCCTGAGCTGCGATGAGGACAAGGTGACCATGGAGGCCAGCCTGACCGAGGATCTGGAGGCCGACAGCCTGGACGCTGTGGAGCTGAACATGGCACTGGAAGAGGCCTGCGGCGTGTCCATCCCCGATGAGGAGCTGGCAAACCTCAAGACCGTGGGCGATATCTTCAACTACATCAATGCCCATGTCTGAGACTGACCGAGGCGAAACGCGATGAACAGTATCAAAGACTTGCTGCCGGGCAGCATGCGGGAGCGCACCTTCCAGCTGAAGGCCCGGCGGGATGCGGGTGCCGTGTGGAACGACCCGCAGTTCGTGGAATGCAAAAAGTGCGGACGCCGCGCCACCCGTCAGATCTGGAACAAGGCACAGTACGTCTGCCCCAACTGCGGGGTGCACCTGCCCATCGGTGGGTACTACCGCCTGAGCCTGATTTTGGACAAGGGCAGCTTCCGGGAATTGGATGCCGACCTTGCACCGCAGAATGTGCTGCAGTTTCCCGGCTACCCGGAAAAGCTGGAAGCACAGACCGGCAAGACCGGCTTGAAGGAAGCTGTCATCACCGCCACGGGGCGCATCGAGGGCACCCCGGTTGTGGCAGCAGTGCTGGACAGCCGGTTCTTTATGGGCAGCATGAGCACCACCGTGGGTGAAAAGATCACCCGCGCCGTGGAGCACGCCACCGCAAAGCACCTGCCGCTGATCATCTTCTCGGCCAGCGGCGGCGCCCGGATGCAGGAGGGCATTTTCAGCCTGATGCAGATGGCAAAGACCTCTGCCGCCATCGAGCGGTTCTCTGCCCGGGGCGGGCTGTACATCAGCGTGCTGACCCACCCCACCACCGGCGGCGTGACCGCAAGCTTTGCCAGCCTTGGCGATATTATGCTGGCAGAGCCCGGTGCGCTGATCGGCTTTGCGGGGCCCCGGGTCATTGAACAGACCATCGGCGAAAAGCTGCCCGCAGGCTTCCAGCGCAGCGAGTTCCAGTACGAGCACGGCTTTGTGGACAAGGTAGTGCCCCGTACCGAGATGCGCGAAACACTGGCACAGCTGCTGCGGCTGCACGCCTGAGGGAGGGAGCGCCTTATGATCAAGGACATCTTACAACAGCTCGCACCGCTGGATGAAAAGATCGCCGCCCTGCGCGGCGACCCGGCGGACGAGAACATGACCGATATCACCAACCACGCTGCCGAGCTGGCAGAGCTTTCCGCGCAGGAGGACGCTTTGCTGTCCGGCTGCGGGGCACTGACCGCAGAGGACAGGGTCTTTCTGGCACGCCACCCGGAGCGCCCCCACATCGATGAGATCGTGGATGCACTGTTCACCGACTTTTTTGAGCAGTGCGGCGACCGTCAGTGCAAGGAAGATGCCGCCATTCTGGGTGGTGTGGCACTGTTCCACGGCCAGCCGGTCACAGTCATCGGCCACCGCAAGGGCGGCACGCTGGAAGAAAACCTGCGCTGCAACTTCGGTATGCCCGGGCCGGAGGGCTACCGCAAGGCCCTGCGCCTGATGAAGCAGGCCGAAAAATTTGACCGTCCCATCATTACCTTCATCGACACTCCGGGCGCATACCCCGGCAAGGACGCCGAGGAGCGCGGACAGGGCGAGGCCATTGCCCGCAACCTGATGGAGATGAGCGGCCTGACCGTGCCGGTGATCGCAGTGGTCACCGGCGAAGGCTCTTCCGGCGGCGCGCTGGCGCTGGGTGTGGCAAACCGCATCCTGATGCTGGAAAACGCCGTCTACTCGGTGCTGAGCCCCGAAGGCTTTGCCAGCATCCTGTGGAAGGATTCCTCCCGCAGCGGCGAAGCCTGCGAGATCATGAAGCTGACCGCACAGGATCTGTACAAGGACGGCATCGTGGAGGAGATCATCCCGGAGCCGGTGGGCGGCGCACAGCGTGCCCACGGGGTACTGTTCGGCAATCTGGACGAGGCACTGCAGCGTCAGCTGCGCAGCCTTGCCCGCATGAATGGCCGTCAGCTGGCCGAGCAGCGCTACCAGAAATTCCGTCAGATCGGAGAAATGAGGAAAGCATGAAGGGTTTGCGTTTGATCGCCACCGGCGGGGCTTTGCCCGGCCGCACGGTCACCAACGAAGAGCTGAGCCGCACCGTGGATACCAGCGACGAGTGGATCACCACCCGCACCGGCATCCGCACCCGGCACTACTGCACCGAGGGCGAAAACGCCGCCACACTGGCCATTGCTGCCGCAAAGCAGGCGCTGCAGCGCAGCGGCCTTGCCCCGGCAGACATTGCCTGCTGCGTCTGTGCCACCCTTTCCGCACCGGATGCCACCCCAAGCGTGGCCTGTCAGGTGCAGGCGGCGCTGGCACTGCCGGAAAACCGCCCCGCACTGGATGTAAACGCCGCCTGTTCCGGCTTTTTGTACGGCACGGCGGTGGCGCGCGGCCTGCTGGCTACGCTGGGCGGGCAGTACGCGCTGGTCATCGGCACAGAGGCGCTCTCCCGCCTGATGGACCCCGCCGACCGCTCCACCTGTGTGCTGTTCGGCGATGGAGCCGGTGCGGCGGTGTTTGAACTGACCGACACCTCCGTGCCCTTTGCCATCACGCTGGGGGCCCGGGGCGATGCCGCCATCCATGCCGGCGGCCCCAGCCGCGCAGGCTCGGCACCCATCAGCATGGACGGCAGGGCGGTGTTCCGCTTTGCGGTGGATGCCCTGCCTAAGTGCCTGCACACCGTGCTGGAGGAGACCGGGCTTACGCTGGACGCGCTGGACTGGGTGGTCTGCCACCAAGCCAACAGCCGCATCATCGACCACTGCGTCAAGGCACTGCACGCCGACGGTGCAAAGTTCTACAAAAACATGGACCGCCACGGCAACACCAGTGCTGCCAGCATCCCGGTGGCACTGAACGAGCTGGCTGAGAGCGGCCAGCTGCACCCCGGCCAGACCCTTGCCTGCATCGGCTTTGGCGGCGGCCTGACATGGGGCGGCATGATCGTGGAATATGACCCTGTAAGATTTTAACAGGCTCGCCCTCTCCGTCACGGCTTACGCCGTGCCACCTCTCCCAAAGGGAGAGGCAAGAGCCTTACCACAACGTTCTTGACTCCCCCTTTGGGGGAGCTGGCGCGACAGCGCCTGAGAGGGCGAGGACGTTGAACAATAAGAGTTACTTTTATGAAACTTTTAAATGAGATCTTGGGGACGAAATACCCCATCATTCAGGGCGGCATGGCCAACATTGCCACCGGCGAGTTTGCCGCCGCCTGCTCCAACGCCGGTGCGCTGGGCATTATCGGTGCGGGCGGCATGAATGCCGATGCCCTGCGCCAGAACATCCGCCGCTGCCGGGAGCTGACCGACAAGCCCTTTGGCGTAAACATCATGCTCATGCACCCGCAGGCAGATGAGTTTGCCCAGATCGTGGTGGAGGAAAAAGTCGCCGTGGTCACCACCGGCGCAGGCAACCCGGGAAAGTACGTTCCCATGTGGAAAGCTGCCGGCATCAAGGTGATCCCGGTGGTGGCTGCTGCCGTGCTGGCACGGCATCTGGAGCCGCTGGGCATTGACGCTGTCATTGCCGAGGGCACTGAGAGCGGCGGCCATGTGGGCGAGATGACCACCATGGCACTGGTGCCGCAGGTGGTGGACGCGGTCAGCGTGCCGGTCATCGCCGCAGGCGGCATTGCAGATGGCCGTCAGCTGGCGGCTGCGCTGGCGCTGGGCGCCTGCGGGGTGCAGGTGGGCACCTGTCTGCTGGCAAGCGAGGAATGCCCCATCCACCCTAACTACAAGGCCGCGCTGCTCAAGGCTGGGGACAGTGACACCATCGTCACCGGACGCACCGTGGGTGCGCCGGTGCGTGTGCTGAAAAACCGCATGAGCCGGGAGTATGTCCGTCAGGAAAAGGCGGGCGCGGACAAGATGGAACTGGAAAAATACACGCTGGGCAGCCTGCGCCGCGCCGTCTTTGAGGGCGACACGGTAAGCGGCAGCCTGATGGCCGGTCAGGTGGCCGGAATGCTGCACGAGGTACGCCCCGTGGCGGACATCCTTGCCGACCTGTGGCAGGGCGGGAGGCAGCGCATCGCCGCGCTGAACACCGAATGCTGACCCTTGGCGGCAAGCCCCTGCAAGTACCCATTTTGCAGGGCGGCATGGGCGTGGGCGTCTCGCTGGGCGGGCTGGCCGGTGCGGTAGCAGCCTGCGGCGGCATGGGGTGCATCTCCACCGCCGATGCAGGTTACCGCGAGCCGGATTTTTCCCGCGACCCGGCAGCAGCCAACCACCGCGCCCTGACCGCAGAGATTCAAAAAGCAAAGGCCATTGCCGGGGGTATGGGTCTGGTAGCCATCAACGCGATGGTAGCCACCCGGGACTATGCCGACGCCATCCGCACCGCCGTGGCGGCGGGGGTGGATGCCGTGGTCTCCGGTGCGGGTCTGCCGCTGGAGCTGCCGGGCATCGTGGGCACCAAAGAGGTGGCCATTGCGCCCATCGTATCCAGCGCCCGGGCGGCAAAGCTCATCCTGCGCCGCTGGGCAAAGGGCTTTGACCGCGCCGCCGATTTTGTGGTCATCGAGGGCTGCAAGGCGGGCGGACATCTCGGCTTTGCCGAGGAGGACCTGCTGGCCGACCGCTGTCAGACCTTGGACGAAATTCTGCCCGGGGTGCTGGCGGAGGTAAAACCCTACGAGGAGCAATACGGCCACTCCATCCCGGTGTTTGTGGCGGGCGGCGTGTACACCGGTGCCGACATGGCACACTTTACAAAGCTTGGCGCTGCGGGCGTGCAGCTTGCTACCCGCTTTATCCCCACCTACGAGTGCGACGCCTCCCAGACCTACAAGGACGTGCTGCTGGCGGCAAAGCCGGAGGATGTGCGCATCATCCACAGCCCGGTGGGAATGCCCGGCCGCGCGCTGAACACCCCGCTGGTGCAGGCGCTGGCCGAGGGCAAGCGCTTCCCGCCCAAGCACTGCGCCCGGTGTCTCAAGACCTGCGACCCCGCCGCTGTGCCCTACTGCATCACCCACGCCCTCATCGAGGCGGTGAAGGGCAACGTGGAGGAAGGACTTTTCTTCTGCGGCGAAAACGTGGGCAGGCTGGACCGGATGCGCACCGTGCGCGAGCTGATGGACGAACTTGTGACCGAATGGAGGCAGAATTTATGAAGCTTGCCGTACTTTACGCCGGTCAGGGTGCGCAGCACCCCGGCATGGGCAAGGAATTTTACGAAGCATCTCCCGCCTTCCGGGCGGCCTTTGACAGCGCAGCGCTGGATTTTGATCTGCACCGCGTCTGCTTTGAGGACCCGGACGGCGTTTTGAACCAGACCGAATATACCCAGCCCTGCATGGTGGCCTTTGCCTGCGGCGTGACTGCTGTGCTGGCCGAAAAGGGCGTAAAGCCCGCCTATCTGGCGGGGCTTTCGCTGGGCGAATACTCCGCACTGCAGGCAGCCGGGGTGTTCACCGCAAAGCAGGCCATCGAGCTGACCGCCTTCCGGGGCAAGGCCATGGCCGAGGCCGCAAAAGGCCTTGATTGCGGCATGACCGCCGTGCTGGGGCTGGACAGAGAGAAACTGTCTGCCTGCTGCGAACAGGCGGCAGAGGCAGGCTGTGTGCAGATCTGCAACTACAACTGCCCTGGGCAGCTGGTCATCGGCGGTGAAAAAGCCGCTGTGGAGCAGGCTGCCGCGCTGGCAAAGGAAGCCGGTGCCCGCCGTTGTATCCCGCTGAAGGTCAGCGGCCCCTTCCACACAAAGCTGATGGCTCCCGCAGGGGATGCGCTGGCACAGCGCTTTGCGGGCGAAAACTTCGGCACCATGGAGACGCCGGTGCTGTTCAACTGTCTGGGGCATGAAAAGGCCGAGACCGACAGCATCCCGCAGCTGCTGGTAAAGCAGGTGCAGAGCAGCGTCTACATGGAAGATACCCTGCGCCGTCTGGGCGAGCTGGGCGTGGACCACATTCTGGAAGTCGGCCCCGGCAGCGCCCTCAGCGGTTTTGTGAAAAAGACCCTGCCCGGGGTGGTCTGCACCGCAGTGGAGACCCCGGAACAGCTGGATGCGGTGCTGACCGCATGGAAGGAAGCAGAATGAGCGAAGAAAAGCTGACCCGCGCCGCCATTGTTACCGGCGGCAGCCGGGGCATTGGCCGCGCAGTGTGCGTGGCACTGGCAAAGCAGGGCTGCAATGTGGTGGTGAACTACTGCCACGGCGCAGAGCCTGCGGAGCAGACGGCAGCGCTCTGCCGCGCCGAGGGCGTGCAGGCGGTGACCGTGCAGGCAGATGTATCCACCGCCGAGGGCTGCAAGGCGCTGTTCGATGCCGCAGCCGAGGCCTTTGGCCGGGTGGATGTGCTGGTGAACAACGCGGGCATCACCCGGGACAACCTGATTTTGCGCCTGACCGAGCAGGATTTTGAAGCGGTGCTGGACACCAACCTGAAAAGCGCCTTTCTCTGCTGCAAGGAGGCCGCCCGCCGCATGGTGCGCCAGCGCTATGGCCGCATCGTGAACCTTTCCAGCGTGGTGGCGCTGCGCGGCAACGCCGGGCAGACCAACTACGCCGCCAGCAAGGCGGGGCTCATCGGCCTGACCAAGAGCCTTGCCCGGGAGCTGGCCGCGCGGAACGTGACCGTGAACGCGGTAGCGCCCGGCTTTATCGACACCGACATGACTGCCGTGCTGCCGGAGGCGGTGCGCACCGGCATGACGCAGGGCATCCCCGCAGGCCGCGCAGGCCAGCCGGAGGATGTGGCGCAGGCAGTGGCGTTTTTTGCCGCAGAACAAAGCAGCTATCTCACCGGGCAGGTGCTCTGTGTGGACGGCGGCATGGCTATGTAAAGGAGAACCCTTATGGAAAAACGCAGAGTTGTGATCACCGGCCTTGGCACGGTGAACCCGCTGGGCAACAATGTGGCCGACAGCTGGGCAGCAGCCCGTGCCGGTAAATGCGGCATCGGCCCCATCACCCAGTTCGACACCACCGACTTCAAGTGCAAGCTGGCCGGTGAGGTAAAGGATTTTGACCCCGAGACCGTGGTGGACAAAAAGGAAGTCCGCAAAATGGCGCGCTTCACCCTGCTGGCGCTGGGCGCTGCCGCCGAAGCCATTGCAGACAGTGGCCTTGATACCGAGGCCGAGGGCAAGGACATCGGCGTCATCCTGTCCAGCGGCATCGGCGGTCTGCCCACGATCGAGGAGCAGCACGCCCGTGGCGAGGAAAAGGGCATGGAGAAGGTAAGCCCCTACTTTGTGCCCATGGCCATTGCCAACATGGCAGCGGCGCAGGTGGCCATCCGCTTCGGTCTGAAGGGCATGTGCACCTGTCCGGTCACGGCCTGCGCCGGCGGCACCAACGCCGTGGGCGACGCCTTCCACCGCATCCGGGACGGCTACGAGTCGGTAATGGTCTGCGGCGGCGCGGAGAGCTGCATCAGCCCCTTGGGCATCGGCGGCTTTACCAGCATGAAGGCGCTTTCCACCGCCACCGACCCGGATGCTGCCAGTCTGCCCTTTGACGCTCGCCGCGGCGGCTTTGTCATGGGCGAGGGCAGCGGTGTGCTGGTGCTGGAAGAGCTGGAGCACGCAAGAGCGCGCGGCGCACACATCTACGCCGAGGTGGTGGGCTACGGCACCAACTGCGACGCCTACCACTTTACCGCCCCGGCTCCCGGCGGCGTGGGCGCCATCGACTGCATGAAGCTGACCTTGGCGGATGCCGGGCTTGCGCCGGAGCAGGTGGATCACATCAACGCTCACGGCACCGGCACCCACATGAACGATGCCTGCGAGACTGCCGCCATTCACGCAGTATTCGGCGCACACGCCAAGGAGATGACCGTGGTCAGCACCAAGAGCATGACCGGCCATCTGCTGGGCGGTGCAGGCGGCATTGAAGCCGTGTTTACCGCGCTGGCACTGCGGGATCAGTTTGCACCGCCCACCATCCACTACGCGCAGCCTGACCCGGAGTGTGATCTGGATTATGTATCCAACACCGGGCGGCAACAGGAAATGCAGTATGCGCTGAGCAACAGTCTGGGCTTTGGCGGCCACAACGCCTGCATCGCCCTGCGCAGATGGGAGGGCTGACCCATGGCAGAGCCCCGTACCGTGCGTGAAAATGCCAACACCCTGAGCAGTGTGCAGATCGCAGAAATTCTGCCCCACCGCTACCCCTTTGCCCTCGTGGACCGTGTTCTGGACTACGAGCCGGGGCAGTGGGCCATCGGCCGCAAGTGCGTCACCCGCAACGAGGAATTTTTCAACGGCCACTTCCCGGCACAGCCGGTCATGCCCGGCGTGCTGCTGCTGGAAGCACTGGCACAGACCGGTGCTGTGGCGGCACTGAGCCTGCCGGAAAACAAGGGCAAGCTTGCGCTGTTCGGCGGCATCAAGAGTGCCCGCTTCCGCAAGCAGGTCATCCCCGGGGATGTGCTCACCCTCCACTGTGAGCTGGTGCAGCAGCACGGCGCTGTGGGCGTAGGCAAGGCCTCGGCATGGGTGGACGGCAAATGCGCCGTCACCGCCGAGCTGACCTTTGTGCTGGCCGACGCAGCAGAATAAAAACAAATGCAAAAAGAGATAGGCGATCCCTTTTCGGGAAAGCCTATCTCTTTTTTTGTGTCTGTTCCGGTCGGTTTACTCTGCGGCAGCTGTCCCGGCGTCTGCTTCAGCAGCGGGGGCAGACTCTGCCGTGGCGGTTTCTGCTGGGGCGGTCGCCGCTTGTTCCTTCTCCATCCACTCCCGCACGCGGTCGGGGCGGTTGGTGATGTAGGCATCGGCGCTGGTGCGCAGCAGGCTGCGGACGGAATCTTCCGTATCCACCGTCCACAAAGACACCTTGATGCCCATCTCGTGCAGTTTGTCAATGAAACCGGCGTTTTTGTAGGCGGTGTGGTACTCGCAGCTGACCCACTCCGGCACAAAGTCCAGACTGCTGATATAGCCGGGCAGATCCCGCTGCGCCATCAGGTTTTTGTAGATCTCGTTCAGGCTCTCGCCGGGGAAATTTGCCCGCAGCATACTTACCTTGTCGCTCATCCAGCGGGTCATCCAGCTGCAATTTTCCTCGTCGGCTGCGCTCTCCGGCAGGGCGGCATCCATGGCTTCCATGTCCCCCATGCCGTTGGTCAGTCCCAGATCCTTCCAGATGATGGGCGGCGGCAGCAGCATGCTTTCCAGCTCGCCGTATACCAGCGCACCCACCCGCAGTTCGGGCATCAGCTGCTTTGCCTGCCGCAGCAGCGCGTGGTTGAAGGAAACAAGGATCACCTGTTCTGCCATCTCCGTCTGCCGCAGCACTTCCAGCACCCGGGGCACAAACTCCGGGTCGTTGTTCATGGTGGATTTCAGCTCCAGATGCACGGTGCACCCCGGCATCTGCTTGCATAACTCCATGGCCTCCTGTAATGTGGCGATCTTTTCGTCCTGATAGATGGCGTCCTTCCAGCTGCCGAAATCCAGCTCTTTCAGATCGCCCATGGTCATGTCGTAGATCTTGCCGGAAATATCCGTGTGCAGATCGATCATATAGTCGTGGTGGATCACAAGCCCGGCGTCAATGGTCTGCTGTACGTCCATCTCTACGCCGTCCGCGCCCAGCTCCATGGCTTTTTTAAAGGCTGTCAGGGTGTTTTCCGGTGCAAGATAGGAAGCACCGCGGTGTGCAATGATCTGTGGTGTCATAAATTCTTCTCCATTATTGATTCTTTCTCACACATTTATGTCCCGGCGCTGCTGTTCCGCAAACAGTGCCGGGACGCTTGCTCAAGCCAAGTCCTCGCCGTCCGAGGCAATGACCTTTTTGTACCAGTAAAAGCTGTCCTTCCGGCTGCGGGCAAGGGTGCCGTTGCCGTCGTTGTCCTTGTCCACATAGATAAAGCCGTACCGCTTTTTCATCTCGCCGGTGGAGGCGCTTACAAGGTCGATGGGGCCCCATGTGGTGTAACCCATCAGGGGCAGACCGTCCTCGTTGATGGCCTTTTCCATCTCTTCGATGTGCGCCCGCAGATAGTCGATGCGGTAGCTGTCGTGGATGGAGCCGTCCGGCTCTACGGTATCCACCGCGCCCAGACCGTTTTCCACGATGAACATAGGCTTTTCGTACCGGTCGTAAATGGTGTTCAGGGTCACCCGCAGACCCACCGGGTCGATGGCCCAGCCCCACTCGCTGGCCTTCAGGTAGGGGTTCTTCACCGATGCCGACACAGCGTTGCCTTCCGCATTCTCTGCCGCCATCAGCTCCTTATCCACCGTGATGCAGCGGCTGGAATAGTAGCTGAAGGACACAAAATCCACCGTGCCCTCCCGCAGCGTGCGGTCATCCTCCGGCTGGGTATGCAGCTGCACCCCGGCGCGCTCCATCCGCTTTTTAGCCCACACGGGGTAAGCGCCGCGCACCTGTACATCGGTAAAGAAGTAGTTGTCCCGGTCTGCCTCCTGAGCCGCCCGCACATCCTCTGGGGCGCAGGTGCGGGGGTAGAACTGCCCTGCCGCCAGCATACAGCCCACCATGGCGTCCGGCATTTTTTCGTGCGCCAGCTTTACCGCCTTTGCGCTGGCCACCAGCTCGTGGTGGGCGGCCTGATACTTGACCTGCTCCACATTTTCGCCGGGGTAGAACACCAGCCCCGCGCCGGTAAAGGACAGGTGCAGCAGCATGTTGATTTCATTAAAGGTGAGCCAGTACTTTACCTTGCCCTTGAAACGGTCGAACAGCACCTCGCAGTAGTGGACGTAGGCGTCCACCATGCGGCGGTCTTTCCAGCCGCCGTATTTTTTAATGAGGGCAATGGGAGTGTCAAAGTGGCAGATGGTGACCAGCGGCTCGATGCCGTACTTATGGCACTCGTCAAAAATGCTGTCGTAGAAAGCCAGTCCTGCCTCGTTGGGCTGAGCGTCATCGCCGTTGGGCAGGATACGCGTCCATGCAATGGACAGCCGGAAGCACTTGAAGCCCATCTCCGCAAACAGGGCGATATCCTCTTTATAATGGTGATACAGGTCAATGGCCTCGTGGCTGGGGTAGAAATGTGCGTCATCGCAGCCCAGCATTTCCATATAGCCCGTTGCCACCGGAAAACGGTCCGGGCCGAAGGGGGTCACGTCCACCGTTGCCAGACCCTTGCCGTCTGCCTGCCATGCACCCTCGCACTGGTTGGCGGCGGTAGCGCCGCCCCACAAAAAACCTTTGGGGAATTTGCCCATACTCTTTACCTCCTTGTTTACTTTTGCGCCCCTGCGGAGCGCAGATATACTCATACTATAATGATACCGCAACCGGCGGCGCTTGTCCATGACTGCATTTTGCAAAGGTGGGTGTATTTGGGGATAAAGTACGACTTTTATCGTCAAAACGCCGAAATTCCCTGCGGTTTTTTGCGCACTTTTCACGATAAAAACACAAAACTTGCCCGTTTTTCTTTTATTCTGTTCCTTTTAAACCGCGCGGCAGTATGGTAGAATAATAGGGTAAGAACTGCGCCGCGCTGCTGCGCTGCTGAGAACATGGAAAAATGGAGTGTTTGATTATGACAGAGTTCAAACCCATCAAAGAAGGCAAAGTCCGCGAGATCTACGACAATGGCGACAGCCTGATCATGGTTGCCACCGACCGCATTTCTGCGTTTGACGTCATCCTGAAAAACAAGGTCACCAAAAAGGGCACCGTGCTCACCCAGATGAGCAAGTTCTGGTTCGATTACACCCGCGATCTGCTGCCCAACCACATGCTGAGCGTGGATGTGCAGGATATGCCGGAGTTCTTCCGCCAGCCCCAGTTCACCGGCAACAGCATGATGTGCCGCAAGCTGACCATGCTGCCCATCGAGTGCATTGTGCGCGGCTACATTACCGGCAGCGGCTGGGCAAGCTACCAGAAGACCGGCAAGGTGTGCGGCATCCAGTTGCCCGAGGGTCTGAAGGAGTCCGATAAGCTGCCCGAGCCCATCTACACCCCCTCCACCAAGGCAGAGATCGGCGACCACGACGAGAACATCTCCTACGAGCAGAGCATCGACGTGCTGGAGAAGAAGTTCCCCGGTCACGGTCTGGAGTACGCCACTAAGCTGCGGGACTACACCATTGCCCTGTACAAGAAGTGCGCCGAGTATGCACTGTCCCGCGGCATCATCATTGCCGACACCAAGTTTGAGTTTGGTCTGGACGAGGACGGCAACGTGGTGCTGGGCGATGAGATGCTGACCCCGGATTCCTCCCGCTTCTGGCCGCTGGAGGGCTACGAGCCGGGTCACAGCCAGCCCTCCTTCGACAAGCAGTTCGTGCGCGACTGGCTGAAGGCCAACCCCGACAGCAACTACGACCTGCCGCAGGATGTGATCGACAAGACCATTGCCAAGTATCTGGAGGCTTACGAGCTGCTGACCGGCAAAAAGCTGTAAGCGTATCCCGTATCCATAAAAATCAAGGCTGCTGCGGAAAATTTTCCGAAGCGGCCTTTTTTGCGCCCCGCCCTTGACATTGAGCAGGGAGATGAGTAATATATGTATTGTATCAAACAGTTTCACATCAAACAATTTGACCGAAACAGAGGAAAACCATTATGTGTACACAGCACCCTATTGAAGAGCACTGCAAGCTGGACCCGCCGTGGGAAGGGCCGCAGGTCATTCCCGCCCAGCTGCGCCGGGTGGATAACCTGATCTTCCGCAGGCTGAACCAGTTTTCCCGCGCCAACGGGGTAGAGCAGACCACCCCCATGCACGGATGGATCATCGAGTATCTTTACCGCCACCGGGACGAGCCGGTGTCCCAGCGGGACATCGAGCGGGAGTTTTCCATTACCCGCTCCACGGTGACGAACATTTTGCAGCTGATGGAGCGCAAGGGCTACATCCGGCGGCAGAGCGTGCCGCAGGACGCCCGGCTTAAGCAGCTGGTTTTGACCGAGGAAGGCATCCAACGGCACGAAAAGACCCTGCTTTCCTTCCACCAGACCGACGATTATGTGGCCGGACTGCTGACCGAGGAGGAGAACGCAGAACTGCTGCGGCTGCTGAACAAGCTGCGGGAAGCACTGAAATAACCACCTTTTCCGTCAAAGCGCCGAAAAGGGGCTTGTTAAATTAGTAATTATGAACATTTCACGAAACGTCTTGACATTTAAATTGTTATGTATAAAATTGTTTTGTACCAAACAAATAAATTCAACAGGAGGGAACTCAGATGATCAAAAAGCTTGTGTCGCATCTGGGCGAGTATAAAGCCGCCTCGATCAAGACACCGCTCTTTGCTGCGCTGGAAGCCATTATGGATGTGCTGCTGCCCACCATCATGGCCTTTATCATCGATCAGGGCATTGAAAAGGGCGATATGAACGCCATCATCCGCTACGGCCTGCTTACCTTTCTGGTGGCAGCCATTGCGCTGGTGCTGGGCGTGCTGGCGGGCAAGTATGCCGCCGAGGCATCCACCGGCTTTGCCGGAAATCTGCGCGATGCCATGTATGAAAATATCCAGCATTACTCTTTTTCCAACATCGACAAATTCTCCACGGCGGGTCTTGTTACCCGTATGACTACCGACGTGACCAACGTGCAGAACGCCTTCCAGATGATCCTGCGTATGTGTGTGCGCGCCCCGGTGCATCTGGTATTTGCAATGTTCATGGCTGTGGTCATCGATGGCCCGCTGTCACTGGTGTTCGTGGTGGCAGTGGCCTTTCTGGTGGCGGTGCTGGCTGCCATCATGATCCCCACCTTCCGCATCTTTGACCGGGTGTTCAAGAACTATGATAACCTCAACGCCTCGGTGCAGGAGAACGTTTCTGCCATCCGTGTGGTCAAAAGCTTCGTGCGCGAGGGCTTTGAGAACGAAAAATACACCGCCGCCTGCGAGAGCTTGTACAAGCAGTTCGTCAACGCGGAAAGCCGCCTGAGCTTCAATAACCCCGCCATGCTGGTGGCGGTGTACGGCTGCAACATCGCGCTGAGCTGGTTCGGCGCAAAGTATGTGCTGCACGGTGCCATTACAACCGGCCAGCTGAACGCCCTGTTCGGCTATATCATGAACATCCTTATGGCACTGATGATGCTGAGCATGGCCTTTGTCATGATCGCCATGTCCGCCGCCTCTGCCAAGCGTATCGTGGAGGTGCTGGACGAGCACACCGACCTGCCCCCGGCAAAGCAGCCGGTGCAGCAGATGGCAGACGGCAGCATCGAGTTCGACCACGTTACCTTCAAGTATAAGCACGGCAGCGGTCAGCCGGTGCTGAACGATATCAGCTTTACCATCCAGCCCGGCGAGACGCTGGGCATCATCGGCGGCACCGGCAGTGCAAAGTCCAGTCTGGTGCAGCTGATCCCCCGCCTGTACGATGCCGAGAGCGGTACCGTGCGGGTGGGCGGCGTGGACGTGCGGGATTATAACCTTGACGTGCTGCGGCGCGAAGTCTCCATGGTGCTGCAGAAGAACGTGCTGTTCAGCGGCACCATTCTGGATAACCTCCGCTGGGGCGATGCCAACGCCACCGAGGAAGAGTGCATCCGTATGGCGAAGCTGGCCTGCGCGGATGAATTCATCCAGCGCTTCCCGGATAAGTACAATACATGGATCGAACAGGGCGGCTCCAACGTGTCCGGCGGCCAGAAGCAGCGCCTGACCATCGCCCGCGCCCTGCTGCGCAAGCCCAAGGTACTGATTTTGGACGACTCCACCAGCGCCGTGGATACCGCGACCGATGCCAAGATCCGCAAGGCCTTCCGAGAGGAGATCCCCGGCACGACCAAGATCATCATTGCACAGCGCATTTCCTCGGTGCAGGATGCAGACCGCATTCTGGTGCTGGAGAACGGTCAGATCAACGGTCTGGGCACCCATGCGGAGCTGCTGGCGACCAACGCCATCTATCAGGAGGTCTACAACAGCCAGACGCAGGGCGGCGGCGATTTTGACAAGCAGGGAGGTGCGCAGTAATGGCAGTAAAAGAAGTACATGGCCCCGGCCCGCGGGGCGCACGGGGGCCGCGTCCCAAGGTGGAAAACCCGGGCAAGCTGCTGAAGCGCATTATGGATGAGGTGTTCCGCAACTATCTGCCCCACTGCATCCTTGTGCTTGTCTGCATCGTGGTCAGCGCGCTGGCCAATGTGCAGGCCAGCCTGTTCTTGCAGACTTTGATGGACGATTACATCGTGCCCATGACCCGCCAGCAGAACCCCAGCTTTGCACCGCTGGCGGGTGCATTGGTGCGGATGTGCTGCATCTACCTTGTGGGCATTCTGGCCGCATGGGCCAACGCCCGCATCATGGTCAACGTAACGCAGGGCACGCTGCGCAATCTGCGCACCAAGCTGTTCACCCACATGGAAAGCCTGCCCATCCGGTATTTTGACACCCATCCTCATGGCGATATCATGTCCGTGTACACCAACGATGTGGATACCTTGCGCCAGATGCTCAGCCAGAGCATCCCGCAGCTGGTGTCCAGCGTCATCACCATCGTATCCGTGTTCTTCAGCATGTGCATGCTCAGCTGGCAGCTGACCATCGTTACCATGCTCATGGTGGCGCTGATGCTGTTCTGCTCCAAGCAGATCGCAAAAAGCTCCTCCAAGTACTTCATCCAGCAGCAGCGGGATCTGGGCAAGGTGAACGGCTACATTGAGGAGATGATGGAAGGTCAGAAGGTGGTCAAGGTGTTCACCCACGAACAGCAGACCCTTGCAGGCTTCCGTGAGTTGAACGACCAGCTGAAGGAAAGCGCCAAGCAGGCCAACGCCTTCTCCAACATTATGATGCCGGTCAACGCCCAGCTGGGCAACATCAGCTATGCCATCTGCGCACTGACTGGTGCAGCCATGGCTGTGGGCGGTGTCGGCGGCATGACCCTTGGCACCGTGGTGGCTTTCCTCAGCCTGAACAAGGGCTTCAATATGCCCATCAGTCAGGTGTCCATGCAGGCCAACAGCGTCATTATGGCACTGGCCGGTGCAGAGCGTATCTTCAAGATGATGGACGAGCCCAGCGAGACCGACGAGGGCTATGTGACGCTGGTAAATGCCAAGTACGACCGCAACGACCAGCTGGTGGAGACGAACGAGCGCACCGGCATCTGGGCGTGGAAGCACCCCCACCACGACGGCACCACCACCTACCACAAGCTGGCGGGTGATATCACCTTTACAGATGTGGACTTTGGCTATGTGCCGGAAAAAACGGTGCTGCATGACATCAACCTGTACGGCCGTCCGGGGCAGAAGATCGCCTTTGTCGGCTCTACCGGTGCGGGCAAGACCACCATCACCAACCTGATTAATCGCTTCTACGATATTCAGGAGGGCAAGATCCGCTATGACGGCATCAACATCCATAAGATCAAAAAAGCCGACCTGCGCCGCTCGCTGGGCATTGTGCTGCAGGACACCCACCTGTTTACCGGCACGGTGATGGAGAACATCCGCTACGGCCGGCTGGATGCCACCGATGAAGAGTGCATCGCCGCCGCCCGCCTTGCCAACGCCGATGGCTTTATCAAGCGCCTGCCGGAGGGCTACAATACCATGCTCACCGGCGATGGCGCCAACCTCTCGCAGGGACAGCGCCAGCTGCTTGCCATTGCCCGCGCAGCCGTGGCGGATCCCCCGGTGCTGATTTTGGACGAGGCGACCTCCTCCATTGATACCCGCACCGAGGCGCTGGTGCAGCGCGGCATGGACGGCCTGATGTATGGCCGTACCAGCTTTGTCATCGCGCACCGCCTGTCCACCGTCCGCAATGCAGACTGCATCGTGGTGCTGGAACAGGGCCGCATCATCGAGCGCGGCAGCCACGACGAGCTGATCGCCAAAAAGGGCAAGTATTACCAGCTTTATACCGGTAATCTGGCCGAGAACTAAGCAATTTCCAACCTTCTCACAAAGCCGCCGCACAGCCATGCCGCTGTGCGGCGGCTCTTTTTTATATTATAAAAAAGAAAAACCACGGTGCGTGGTGCGCATCGTGGTTAAACAGGCCTATGAACAGGAACGGGGAACGGCGTTGAAACCGTTCCCCATCGATTGGCATTTGGTGGGTGTGCCCCTTCCCACATTTCTTTTGGCCCGATGGGCGTGTAGCAGCACATTCTCTACTTCAAATGCAACCTTATCTTATGATTATTATAGCATTTTTATTCCTTGATGTAAAGAATGGGGCTCCGCTCCATGAGTTTTTTCTGCTTGTTTCCCATTGTGCCTGCCATTTCTCACTGCGACCTCTCCCGTGAAAATCGTCCGCTCCACGGTATACAAATGCCCCGGGCTGTGCTAGAATGGAGCAAACGAGTAGAAAAGGCTGGTGAGTGTATGCACCCTCTGACGGAATATCCCCGCCCGACTATGCGCCGGGACAGCTACGAGAACCTGAACGGCCTGTGGCAGTACGCCATCACCGCCTCGGCACAGCGCCCGGCGGGCTGGGACGGTGAGATCTTAGTGCCCTACGCGCCGGAGTGCCGCGCCTCCGGGGTGGGGCGCACATTGCAGCCCGGGCAGTGGCTGCACTACCACCGATATTTTGCGCCGCCCGCCGGGACGGGCGGCCGGGTGCTGCTGCATTTCGGTGCAGTGGACTACGCCTGTGCCGTGCAGGTGAACGGCCATCTGGTGGGCGGTCACCGGGGCGGCTACTGGCCCTTTACGCTGGATATCACCGCGCAGCTCAACGGCACAGGCCGCAACAGCCTGTGGGTGGCGGTGCAGGACCCCACCGGCCACGGCACACAGGCGCGGGGCAAGCAGACTTTGCAGCCCGGCGGGATGTTCTACCCTGCGCAGAGCGGCATCTGGCAGACGGTCTGGCTGGAGCGCGTGCCGGAAAATTACATCCAGTCTCTCACCGTTACGCCGGACTACGATGCCCGCACGGTGACCGTGAAAGCCCATGTCTCTGCGCCCGGCGGCGCGGCGAACCTGTGGGCTGTAGTGCGCGCCGGGGGCGTGACCATTGCCGAGGACTGGGGCGGCGACGAGGCCGACCAGGACGGTGAGGTGACGCTGCATATTGCGGACGAGTATTTCTTTCCGTGGAGCCCGGACACACCCTTTTTGTACGACCTGACCGTGGGCACTACGCAGGGAGAAGAAGAGCAGTTCGACACCGTGCACAGCTACTTTGCTCTGCGCAAGTGGAGCTGCGCACCGGACGCAAGGGGCGTGCTGCGCTTCTGCCTGAACGACAAGCCTATCCTGCTCAACGGTCTGCTGGATCAGGGCTACTGGCCGGAGGGACTGTACACCCCGCCCTCGGATGCAGCGGTGGAACGGGAACTGAGCGAGGTAAAGGCGCTGGGCTACAACCTGCTGCGCAAGCACGCAAAGATAGAGCCGCAGCGCTGGTACTACCACTGCGACAGGCTGGGGCTTGTAGTCTGGCAGGATATGGTCAACGGCGGCAGTAAGTATAACCTGTGGTTCGTCACCTACCTGACCAATGTTTTGCAGCCGCTTATGCGCCGCCTGCCGGACAAGGCGGCGCTGTGGGGACTGCTGAGCCGGGGCAGCGAAAGCAGCCGGGAAGAATACTGCCGGGAGCTGGCAGATACGGTACAGGCGCTGCGTTGTCACCCTTGCGTGGGCTGCTGGGTGCCCTTTAACGAGGGCTGGGGACAGTACGATGCCGCCGGGGCGGTGCAGGCCATCCGCGCGCTGGACGACACCCGCCTTGTGGACGAAGCCAGCGGCTGGTACGATCAGGGCGGCGGGGATGTATACTCCCTGCACAACTACTTCTACCCCCTGCGGGTGCGCCCGCAGACCCGCACCGTAGCCCTGAGCGAGTACGGCGGTATTGCATGGCCTATGCCCGGGCACGAGCCGCCCCGCAGGACCTACGGCTACGGCACGGCCAAAAGCCGGGAGGAGCTGACCGCGCGGTACAAAAAATTGCAGCTGGGCACGGTGCTGCCGCAGCTGCAAAAGGGACTTTCGGCGCTGGTGTACACCCAGCTGACCGACGTGGAGGACGAGGTGAACGGTCTGTTCACCTATGACCGCACCGCCATCAAGCCGGATGCCAACGCCGTCCGCTCGGTGAACGCCGCCCTTGCCGCAGAGTTTGCAAAAGTAATAAAATAAAAACAACGCCCGGGTTTTCCACATCCTTTCTGCGGAAGGTGGAAAACCCGGGCGTGTTGTTTTTACAAAGCCATTAGCTGGTGGCGCTGGTGGCGCTGGTGTCGTTCACGATCTTGGCAGCGGGCAGCTTGCCCATGGCAGAGCTGCTCAGGCTGTTATCCAGCTGAGCACCGTAGGCGGCAAGGGCGTCGTCCAGCTCCTCGCCCTTCAGGTCGCTCAAAATCTGGCTGCGCAGAGCGTCCAGCGTGGAGACGCCCAGCGGGTCCAGACGGACGGCCAGCATCATGGCGTAGCCGGTGTACTGGATGGCAGCTGCCTGTCCGTAGGCAAGGCCGCGCAGGGTATCGGCGGCACCCTCCTGCGTAAAGGCACTGGTCAGGTCGCTTTCGCTCAGCAGGTCGGTCTGCAGGGTGCTGGTGGAGGGAACCTCTGCGTCCAGCACAGCGCAGATATCGGTCAGTGCGCTGCTTGCGATGCTGTTAAAGGCGGTCAGCTGGCTGGAAGTGTCCTCCGGGGCGGCGGCGTTGTAGCTGTCCGCAGCCTTCTGGGCAAGGGAGAGCATCTCGGCCTTCTGGTCGTCGCTGGCAAAAGCGAAGGTGCTGGTGTTGTACAGGGGCACGGTGATAAAACCGATCTCGTACATGGTGCTGTCCAGATGCTCGGTCAGCTCGCCGTCCTCCACAGGGGTCTCGCCGTCCTTGCCGTAGACAAGATCCAGCAGCAGGGTGTGCTTGTATTGCAGCTGCTGGAACAGCTTCAAAGTCTCCAGCCCGATGCCGTTGGCGGTGTAGGCATCGCCGTAGTTGTCCATCAGCTGTTGGGCGTAGCTGTTGGCGGCAGACTTCTGTTCCTCGGTCAGCTCACCGCCCAGTTCAGTAAAGCGGGCATCCACGGCGGCAAGGGTCTGCAAAGTCTCAAGGGTCTTTTGTGCCACATAGTCCTTTACCACGGCGGTCTCGCCGGTGTCGGCATCGGTGGTGATGGTGGCCTTGAGGAAGGACTTTACCTTGCTGGTGTCCTGCTTAGAGTCTGCCAGCTGCGCAGCCTGCTGGTAGGCATCGTACTGCGCCAGCAGATACAGGCCGCTGGTCACCTCAAAATCGCCGATCTTGCCCACGGTGTCCGGGGTGGAGAGTGCACAGCCCACAAGGCTGACGGTCAGTGCAAGTGCGCATACCAGCGCAAGCAGTTTCTTTTTCATGCGTTTTGCTCCTTGTTTGTTTTTATAAAACCTGCTCAGTCACGCTTGCGCGCGCCAGCTCCCCCGACAGGGGGAGCTTTTTCGCGTTCGGTGCCGGTCAGGATATCTGCCATTGCTTTCAGGATGTTTTGCAGCAGTTCCAGCGGCTTTTCGTCCGGCTGCAATACCACCGAGAGATAGGGCTTTGTGCCCGCGCCGGCGGTCACCCGGCCATTGAAAGCCTGTAACAGGCCGCGGATCATGGCAAGATCCAGCGTTTCCAGATTCAGCACGAGCGTATCCTTCTTCTGGGTCACCTCGTACACGCCCACGGCAGCGGCCTGTACGCGGACAAGGGAAACGTTGACCAGATCGCTCACCGAGGGCGGCGGGTCGCCGTAGCGGTCGATAAGCTCGTCCAGCACATCGGTGGCGTCCTCCGGGGTCTGGATGGCGGCAATACGCTTGTAGGCTTCGATACGGCCCGCGCCGTCCGGGATATACTTTTCCGGGATGAAGGCGTCCACCCGCAGGTCCACAAGACAATCGCTCTTGTCCCGCTGGATGGGCTCGCCCCGCGCCCGGGCAATGGCCTGTCCCAGCATTTTAACGTAGAGGTCGTAGCCCACGGCTTCCATGTGGCCGTGCTGGCTGTGCCCCAGCAGACTGCCCGCGCCGCGAATTTGCAGATCCCGCATGGCGATGCGGAAGCCCGAGCCAAAAGCGGTGAACTCCCGGATGGCAGAAAGCCGCTTCTGGGCGATATCGGTCAGGGTCTTGTCCCGGCGGAAGGTGAAGTAGGCGTAGGCCTTGCGGCCGGAGCGCCCCACCCGCCCACGGATCTGGTACAGCTGCGCCAGACCCATGCGGTCGGCGTCCTCAATGATGAGGGTGTTGCAGTTGCGCACATCAATGCCGGTCTCAATGAGGGTGGTGCAGACCAGAATATCGATCTCGCCGTTCAGCAGATGCTGCCACACGGGGTTCAGCTCCTCCTCGGTCATCTTGCCGTGGGCGATGCCCACCCGCGCACCCGGCACCATCTGGCTGACATGGGCGGCGCAGGATTCGATGTTGTCCACCCGGTTGTGCAGGTAGTACACCTGCCCGCCCCGGGCAAGCTCCTTCTTCATGGCTTCGGCCAGAATAACATCGTTGTATTCCAGCACAAAGGTCTCCACCGGCTGGCGCTCGATGGGCGGCTGCTCGATGGTGGAAAGATCCCGGATGCCGCTCATGGCCATGTTCAGGGTGCGGGGGATGGGGGTAGCCGACAGGGTGAGCATATCCACCCCGATGAAGTTTTCCTTCAGCTTTTCCTTGTGCTTCACGCCAAAGCGCTGTTCCTCGTCGATGATGACAAGGCCGAGGTCGTGGAACTTTACGTCCTTGGACAGCAGCCGGTGGGTGCCCACCACGATATCCACGCTGCCGGCCTGTAAGCCGCGCAGGGTCTCCTTCTGCTGCTTGGCGGTGCGGAAGCGGGACAGCATCCCGATCTTCACCGGGAAGGCCTCCATGCGGGAGAGCAGGGTGTTGTAGTGCTGCCACGCCAGCAGGGTGGTGGGTGCCAGCAGGGCGCATTGCTTGCCGCCCATGATGCACTTGAAGGCGGCGCGCAGCGCCACCTCGGTCTTGCCCACGCCCACATCGCCGCAGAGCAGACGATCCATGGGGTAGCCCTTTTCCATGTCCTGCTTGATCTCGGCGGTGGCGTGCAACTGGTCGTCCGTTTCGTCGTAGTCAAAGCGGGTCTCAAAGTCCCGCTGCCAGTCGCCGTCCGGCGGGAAGGCGTAGCCCGTGGCCTGACGGCGGCGGGCGTAAAGCTCGATCAGCTCCTGCGCCATCTCCTCGGTGGCCTTTTTCACCTTGGCGCGGGTGCGCTGCCACTCGGTGCCGCCCAGCTTTGCCAGCTTTACCTTTTCCTCGTCACCGGGGGCGGTGTAGCGGCTGAGCAGATCCAGCTGGGTCACCGGCACATACAGCACGTCGGAGCCGGAATACTGCACCTTGAGGTAGTCCTTGGTAGCGCCCTGTACTTCCAGCCGCTGGATCCCGGCGTACATCCCGATGCCGTGGCTCTGGTGCACCACATAGTCCCCGGGCTTGATGTCCGAAAGGCTGGACAGGGCGTTTTTGTTCTTTTTGCGCTTTTTGGCTTCGGCAGCGGCTTCCTCATCCAGCCCGTGGCGGCGGCTGGAAAGCACCGCCGCATGGGCAAAGGGGAAGGTGCACCCGGCGGTCAGATGCCCGGGCAGCACCTGCAAAATACCCTTGGCGGGGCGCACATCCCGGCTCATGCTCACGGCATAGCCCTTGTCGGCAAGGTCGCGGGTCAGAGCGGCTGCGCCCTTGGGCGTACCGGCAAACAGGGTGACGGCGTAGCCTTGGGCGATGAGCGGGTCTAAGTCCTCCCGCAGGGAGGCAAGGTCGCCGTTCCAGTTGGGGGCGGCAAAGGCCTCGGCGTTGATGAGGTCTTTCAGTTTGAACTCGTTCATCCCGCACAGAAAGTTCTCGCACAGCAGGGTGCTGTGGTTCTGGGCGGCAATGACAAGATCGTCCATGGTCTGGTACAGCACATCCAGCCCGGGGCAGAGTACGCCCTCTTCCAGCAGTCCGGTCAGCTCCTCGCTGCGGCGGAACTCAGTGGCCTTTTGGGCATCCCGGATGCCGCCAACTTCATCCAGAATGAACAGCGGCGCGTCCAGATGGTCCAGCAGTGTGGCGGGGGCGGGGTAGCGGATGCCGTAATATTTATCCATGGCCTCCGGCATCAGGCCGGAATCCAGCTGGGAAAGATCGGCTTCGGTGGCCTTTTCCAGTGCGGTGCGGCGCTTGCCGCGCGCCTTTTTGATGGCGCTGCGCAGCGCTTCTGCAGTCTCGGCGGTGCTGCCGAACAACACCTCGCGGGCAGGGGAGAGGTATATTTTTTCCAGTGCGCCGTCCCGCCGCTGGGTCAGCAGGTCAAAGGAGGACATGGAATCGATCTCGTCGTCCCAGTACTCCACGCGGGCGGGTTGACGCATATCCGGCGCGTAGATATCCACGATATCGCCGCGCACGCTGAACTGTCCCGGGCCGTCCACCTGACTGCGGCGCACATACCCGGCGGCAAACAGCCGCGCTACCAGTGCTTCGCGGTTATACACCATGCCGGGCTTTAAGGTGAGGGTATTCTGGATGAACTCAGCCCGGGGCACGGTGTACTGCAAAAGCGCTTCGGCGGGCACGCAGACGGCCTGCAGCCGTCCGCCCGCCAGTGCGCCCAGCACCGAAAGGCGGCGGTACTCGTACTCGCGGCCTGCACCCTCCACCGGGCGCAGCATAAAGTCCCGGGGCGGGAACACCGCAGCGGTAAGTCCCAGCGTCTTGAGGTCGTCCGCAAAGTGGGTGGCCTCGGCTTCGCCGGGGGTCACGATGCAGAGCACCCGGTCAAGGTCTTTTTGCAGGGCGGCATACAACAGCGCCCGGCCTGCGGGCGGCAGACCGAACAGTGCCGCCGGCCCGGCCGAGCCAAAGCTTGCGGCGACCTTCTGATATTCCGGGGTGGCCTTGAGTAAGGCTTCGTACATGGAAAAACCTCCTTTCCTGTCAGGATGACCATTGAAAATGCGCGGCGGTTAGCGGGTTCGTTCCGCTTACCCGTTATACTTGCTCTGTGCCAGACTGAGCTTACCGTCCATGATGAGCTTTGCGGCGGCTTCAAGGTCAGAGTAGCGGTCGGCGATGGCCTTGGCGTCCTCCGGCGGGAACTTGCCCAGCACCCATGCGGCAAGATCGTAGTCCGGGTGGGGCTTTGCGCCGATGCCGATGCGGATGCGGGGGAAATTCTCCCCGCCCAGCCGGGCAATGATGCTTTTCAGGCCGTTGTGCCCGCCCGCAGAGCCGGAGGGGCGGATGCGCAGCTTGCCGGGGGCTTGGGTGATGTCATCGCACAGCACCAGCACATGGTCGGCGGGGATCTTGAAAAAGCCCGCCATAGGGGCGATGGAATCGCCGGAAAGGTTCATGTGGGTCAGAGGCTTCAGCAGCACCACCTTGTGGCCGTCCACCTCGCCCTGTCCCCACAGGCCTTGGAACTTGGTTTTGCCCACAGAGATGTTCCACTTGTCGGCCAGTGCGTCCAGCGCGGCAAAACCGGCGTTGTGGCGGGTGCCATCGTACTTTGCTTCGGGGTTGCCCAGCCCTGCAATGAGCCAGATATCGTTTTCATTCATGATGTGATAATACCTTTTCCTGATAATAGTGTGATACAACATCTAAGTATAACATACGCGCGCGCAAAAAGATATACATTATAAGCAAAAAATGCCCCCATGCCGCAGGGCACAGGGGCAAAAGGGCTTATTACAGGTTCAGTGTGATGGCAGCAGCCTTCCAGCGGCCGTCCTCCTTCACCATGGTGATGGTGCCGGATACCTGCGCGGCGGTGCTGTCCGCAGCGGTCAGCAGGGCGGCGGAAAAGTCGTAGCAGTTTTCTGCCCCGGTGCGCTTTTTCAGGGTGAGGTCGGCGGGAGTCAGCTTGCCGCCGGACTGCCCGGCCAGTGCGGTGATGCGGGTGGGCAGGCGGTTCGCCATGATTTTGTTTAGACAGTCGGCTGTCATGGCATCGCCCAGCTGCGCCTGAACAAAGGCGTACAGGCCATCGGTGTCCACAGCAGCAAGCCCCGGCTCACTACCGGCGGGCGCGGCGGCGTCTACGGCCTGCTCCACGGCAGAAGAGCAGGAGAGCAGCTGCTGCACCACGAACTCCGCCTGCTTTTTGGCGGGGTCGCTGCGCAGGCGGGTCAGGGCGAACACGGCGGCAACAGCCGCGAAGAAAAGGACAAGGCTCAGCGCCTGCTTGCGAAAGCTTTCAGACTTCATACGCAGCTCCCTTCCGGCAGAGCGTTACTTGCTCTGCTCGTTTTCCAGCTTCTGCTTTTTGGCGATGTAGGCTTCCATCTTGGGCTCTGCCCAGCCGTCCAGATTGGTCTGGCGCTCCCGGGCAATGCCCAGTGCCTGTGCGGGCACATCCTTGGTGATGGTGCTGCCGGCGGCGGTGTAGGCACCGTCACCCACCTTGACCGGAGCCACAAGGTTGGTGTTGCAGCCGATGAAGCAGTAGTCGCCGATCTGGGTGCGGAACTTATCCTTGCCGTCGTAGTTGCAGGTGACGGTGCCGCAGCCGAAGTTGCAGTATTTGCCCACGTCGCTGTCGCCGATGTAGGTCAGGTGGCTCACGGTGTTGCCGCGGGCAAAGTTGGAGTTCTTGGTCTCCACATAGGCGCCCAGATGCACGCCGTAGTCGGTGACAGTGTTCACCCGCACATGGGTGAAGGGGCCGATGTTGTTGTGGGGGCCGATATGGCTGCCGTAGATCTGGCTGGCGTTCACGGTGGTGCCTTCGTCCACGGTGCTATCCTCGATCAGGGTGTTGGGGCCGATGACGCAGCCTGCGCCGATGACCGTCTTGCCCCGCAGGATGGTGCCTGCAAGGATCACAGCGCCCGGGGCAATGACCACCTCCGGGTCGATCTGCACGGTGCGGCTGTCAATGACCACGCCGTTTGCAATGTGCTGCACAAGGATGTCCTCGCGGGCAGCCTCGGCGGCATCCAGCTGTGCCAGAGCAGCGGCGCGGGCCTGTTCAGAAATAGGATTCGGCATGAAAAAAATCTCCCTTCCCACCAAAGCGCGCGGCGGAAGAGAGACAGAAAAGGCGACCGGAAAATTGTTGCCTGTCCGCCCAGCATCTCCGCTGCGGAAAGCTTTGTTCCGACAAAATAAAATTTGAAAAGTTACAGGGATAGAAAGTTGTATCCAACAGGACGAGAAATCGCGTGTACAAACAAAAAACCTCTCGAACTTTCTCCCATTCTATACTACCTTAAAACTTGGAGAAATTCAAGAGATTTGCATAAAAAATAACAGACAAATTCGGGATTTTGCATGGTGGAAAGGAATGGATTTTCTGGTATAATAGTTTAGCATTCACAAAACAATGTTCATCGTACGTTCAAGACAAGGCAAACGATGAGGCCGCGGCTGCCATGCCGCCGGTCACGAATGGGAGGTAAACAACGCATGAGCAAAAAGTATCTGTACTACTTCAGCGAAGGCAATGACGCTTTCGGCGGTGACAAGGTCACCATGAAGAACACGCTGGGCGGCAAGGGTGCCGGTCTGGCCGAGATGACCGCAGCCGGTATGCCGGTGCCGCAGGGCTTCACCATCACCACCGACGCCTGCACTCAGTACTACGCAGACGGCCGTCAGATCAATGACGACATCACTGCTGACATCTTTGAGCACCTCAAGGGTCTGGAAGAGATCACCGGCAAGAAGTTCGGTGACAACACCAACCCCCTGCTGGTTTCCGTCCGTTCCGGCGCACGTCAGTCCATGCCCGGCATGATGGACACCATCCTGA
>ONZT01000519.1_pt1 | contig 30309 bp, 24 predicted proteins | sample 1671571 | NCBI WGS metagenome assembly ONZT01 (sample SAMN06348170, study PRJEB24527) | human gut metagenome | biome: human gut; feature: ankylosing spondylitis patient; material: feces | host: Homo sapiens | place: China | collected 2015-10
TCCGGCCATTTAGAGTCATAGCCGATGAAGGGAACTACAACGATAATTTTAATATCCTCGTATCCCGTTTGTGCTCTCAATGTCAGCAGCTGTTCTCCAGCCCACATATCCACACCAAGAGCACCGCCGACAAAAAAAGTACGGACAAATTTCTCGTCATGGAGTATCCGAAACTGCTCCAGGAGACATTCTTTTAGTTTTTGGCATAGGGGATCTTCCTCATTATATCCAAAGCAAAATCTTGTTGGTCTGTGGCCGGTAATGGCGCAGGCATACTGATTCATATAAATCACCCTTGATAACTGCCGTGATTACGCATATAAAGCAAAAATAACGCAAATAATAATGCGTATAAAGGTTATATTACAAAATTATAACACAACACATACGAAGTATCAAGAATTGCTTTCTGCTATGCTAAAAGAGCAGAGAGGTGAGCGTATGGACGAAGAATTTATCCGCAATCGAATCACAGAATTACGATTGAAAAAAGGCGTTTCAGAATATCAGATGAGCATGGAGTTAGGGCAGAACAGAAGCTATATTCAGGCGATTTCTTCCGGGCGTTCTATGCCGTCTATGAAGCAGTTTCTCAACATCTGTGAGTATTTTGAAATCACACCGCTTCAATTTTTTGATGCACAGGAAAATAACCCTCAGCTTATCAAGAAGGCTTTGGACGGAATGAGAAAGATGTCAGATGACGATTTGATTATGCTGATTGGTTTTATAAATCGCTTAAACACAGAAAACTAATGATAGGAGGCAGTAAGCGTCCCATCATTAGTTTTTTATTTTATGCGCAGCATATTGTGGCAAGCAATGCTTGTGGCTATCCATTTCGCCACAAGCTGCTTGTTGAGGGCAGCGCCCCCAAGCCCCTTTGAACACAGAATTTCATTCTGTGGCTGCGCGTTCTGCGAACGCTTTTGACCAGGACCAGCTTACCGCTGGCCGTGGTCTTTTTCTTTTTCAACATCCTGTTCTACCTCCATTTTCAGCACCCGATCTACATTGGCCTTTGCCGTTAAAAGTTCTCGCATTTCCTCACGGGAATGCCGATACTCGGCATAGGTCTTTTTCTTTTCTTCCAGCAATTTCGCGTACTCTGTCTGCAACTCTTTGACCTTGGGCAGCTTCTTGACGCCCATCTCATCAAAGGCATTCTTAGCAGCCTGGTGGAGCAGAATTTCTTCCTCATGTTCCTCCCGGAATTTCTTAGAGTAACCCGCCTTGCGGTATGCCACATAGACCTCACGGGTCTTGGCATAGTTTACGATGTGAGTACGCAGAACAGCGATCTCTGCCATGCGCTTTTCAGCCGCTTTGATCTGCGCCGAAAGTTCATTGTGATGTGCCGTGGCAGCCGCAGCCTTTTCTTCCAAAACCGCATACTCCAGCAGGTTATGCTCTGACAGGTAATTCATGGTCTGCGCCATCTGCTTGAGGTTGAACACCTTAGCCCATCGAGCATAGCCATCACCTTTTCCAGCCTGCAATTTTGCCTGAATGTCCACCAGCAGATTGACCTTCGGCGGCTCTGCCTGTGTAACTGTTTTCTTTCGTGGGGTATGTGCTTTCTTCCCTGAGAGAACTGCCTGCAAATCCTCTAATCCATATCCTTCGCCCAGGCTGTCCATTCGGGCTGCTTTTTCCCAACCGGGGAGCTTCAGGCGATACGATTTCCCGCGCTTTGATACTTCACAGCCGGACTCTTGCAGCAGCTTCAGCAACGCCTCAAAGTCAGTAGGACTTTGTGATAATGCGTTGTCAATCGCTACACGCAACAGCTCTCGGTGAGAGGGCTTTGCTTGATCGCCCAGCCATTTGTTATAGCTCTTTCCGTGAGGTTTCGGATTCTCTACAATGGACAGTCCATTCTCAATACAGATGGTGTCACTTAGCCGACGAACCGCCTTGGTGCTGCCCCAAAAGTTTCGGAACTTCCGGTCATATTCTAAGCTGACCGATGACCAGATAATGTGATTATGAATGTGCGACTTGTCTATGTGAGTGCAGACCACAAAGGCATGATTGCCTTTGGTAAATCGCTTGGCAAATTCCACACCCAGCCGGTTAGCTTCTTCCGGAGTAATCTCGCCGGGGCGGAAGGACTGGCGCACATGATAGGCAATCACATCATCCGCACCGCGCACTCGTCCGGTAGCGGCAATGTACTGCCGCTTTGCCAGAAGGAACTCTGCATCCGCAGTCCGGCTGTCACACGCATAGCCGGTAATGAGCCTGCCGTTATCTGTTTTCTTTGGATTGGCCACATAGTCGATGATGTCACTGATCGCCCGACTTTCTGTGCGGCCCTTGCCGACATGAAGCGGCATGATTCTTGTGGTTGCCATAGGTCAGACCTCCTTCCCGAAAAGAAAACGGCCTGCCGTAGCAGACCGCTTTCACTATTCTATAAAACTTTCTTCATCGAAAAAATTGAACTCATCATCTTCTAAGTGTCTTGGTGGAAATCTCATTTCATATTGCTCTTGCGCCAATGCACGGACATTAGGCCGCCTATCCTTTAGTCGATTTTTCAGCCAGGACAACTGCTCTTTCGATAGCCTCCATGGAAGATTCAAAAGACGATTCAGTGTCATCAGTTCAGCCTGCTTTTCTGCTGGTAGCGAAGCACAGGATTTACAAATGTGGGCTGCATGACCTTTGCCTGAAAATTTTTCGTTGGCTTTGTATTCGCCACAAATTTTACAATAATGTCCATGCTTTTTCATAAGCTGATACCTTTCTCGCAAAGTGCATATAACCTGCGAATTGCTTTCATAATCACATCCCATTCCAAATCAGAAGCATAAGAAAACTTTTTACGGTATGCCTCCCAAAGTTTTTGCATAACCGAATCATTTTCTACTTCGTCAAAAACTTCTTCAGCCTGGTTAAGATACTTCTCAGATCCCCGTTTATGGGCAGTTGCCAGAAGTGCATCATGTAAAATATTTGGGTTCAGTGTGGTTCCATGCAGCTGTTCTAAAATGTAAATATCGTAGAAATCTCTCATGCGGGTATTAGTTGTGGTTCTGGTAATAATGGTTTCCAATTTTTCTGCCAGCACAGTTTCTAAATTATAAGCCCAAATATCAATGGAGCGATCTTCCAACATAAGTTTGAATGAATACCGGACCTCTCTTGGAGTAATTGCATCTCCCGTAGAAATATCAATTTTCAAAGGGGTCACTACACCATCGAATGTTGTACTCATGCTGACACGAATCCCCGGATACTCTGCTTCATCCATAATCTCCGAAATACTTTTCAGCTGAAATTTAACACCATCATCAATCGGAACAGTTACGATTGATGAAATTAGATTCTCAATATCCTCCACATTAACATTAGCTCCTTTTATGGTTGCATCCAAATCCATCGTAGAGCGGGCATCCAATCCAACCATAGCCGCTACCAACATACCACCCTTCAAGATAAACTTATCACGATACTCAGAAAGAGAAATACGCTCCAAAAAACGCTCCATCATGTAGTTCCTCATTAAAATCTGAGCATCTGCGGATTTTTCTCTGGAAAGGTTTCGTATTAAATCTTTAAGCTGCCTTGCTGTTTTTATCATAAAAGTACCTCCAAATACTGTCGTAAAATTTTTTCCACCTTGAACATCCCAGCATATTGCATTAAAGCTCGCAGGTTCTTATCTTTTCTACGGGCATACGCTTTCAGTGCTCCCTGAAAGGTCTGAATTTCAATTCTGCTACGGCTTCTGAGCAAATCACAGATTGTTCGCTCCATATCATAAACCGGCACAGTATGCCCGAACGGAGTTTTCGCTGTTGTAAGTCCTACATCATGTAAGTCTGCTTTAATCGTAAAAACTTGAATGCCTTCTGCTTTCATTTTGCTTGGATTGCATCCAGTTTTGACCGTAACTGTATATTCTATTGGTTCACGGTCTGTCAGATCGTGAAAAAATAAAGCTGTTTCATGTGAAAATACTGCTTGTTCAAATCGCAAATGAAGCAGATACATGGCATCCACCCAGGAATCTTTGGACAGATAAATCCCATGTGCGACTCTATCCAAATCTCGTGAACGCACATAATCATAAAATACCGGCTTTGAAATTCCAGAAGATACGACCTGCGATGTTCGCAGCATTCCTTCTTGTTCTGTTAGCATCTGATCCAGCTGTTCAAATTGTCCCATCATATCACTTCCTTTCGCACTAATATTATACGCGATATTAGTTCAAAAGTAAAGTCGTGGATATATAGTTTCTCTTTCCAAATTTAACAGACGGTGTTTGGCATTTTGTGGCTTTGCGTATTTTTTATCCATAAACCCAATCCTGAATGGCAAATTTCAAACTCTGCACCTTGCCCAGTAGCCAGATTGCAGCCAGTGGCAGCCCCATCGGGCTAATCAAAAATGCCATGACCAGCAGAATCACACCATTCTGCGGGGAATAGGTAAGCAGCACAGCCACACCAAGCAGAGCAATCACAGTGCTGAGCAGACCAAGCACCAGACCGGATATGTAGATCAGCCCCGTGCAGAGCCAGACAAAAAGCGTCAGCACCAAAATGACCGGTGCAGTTATAATCATCAAAAGCCCTTTCAAAATCTTCATGTCATTTCCTCCTTGCAGCGTTCTTGGTATCTTTTCTAATCATATTATCCAACATGGGCAGGCAAAAGACAAGGATACCGATAAAAAGAAAAAGCGGAGAGAGGAGCAGCGAAGTAATGCCGTTCCTCCCTCCGCAAATGGAGTATCTATCCCTGTTATAAAAGTTTGGAAAGCTGGGTAAGGATTTCCTTTACGCCCTCCCATAACTGTTCCTGCCGCTGGGATATATCCTCCAAGTCAGCATCATAAAACCGCCCAGTCTCATGCACTTTACGGGTCAGCTGGTTTAAGTTGTTGCTGCTTCGGCGCATCAGGGAAACAAGCTCCTTCAGCTCCGGCAGCTCCAGCTTGACTACATACCCATCCAGCGCCATTTTTCTTAGATAGGCTTCACGGTTGGAGGTTCCAAACTGAGACATTTTTTGCTCAATCACAGCAAGCTCCTCCGCTGAAACTCTAAAGTTTAATTGCATATCCCGCTTACGCTTTGCCATAGTTATCGCTCCGGCTCCCGTTTCTTCGGGGCGGCAGGCTTATGGGCAGGCAGCTCCTGTTTGAGCTTATCCCGTACTGAGGGGCGGGACGGTTGCAGTTTTTCTCCCTGAGTACGGCTGCGCTGCTGTTCTTCTCGCACCAGATCAATAAAGCCATCCAGCACAGCAGGGTGGCTGTTCAGGACATAACCACAACGGACGGTTTCGGGGTTCTCGTTGGGAATGGTCTTAGCCCATTCCTTATTGCGTCGGGAGTAGCGTCCATCCCAGTCCTGAAGCTGGACGGTGTTGGCCAGAACCAAAGCCACACGCTCCATGCCATAGGTCTCGATCACACCCTTTGCCGCATCGTGACTGAGATACATTCCGTCGAAGTGTTCCCGCACCGCCGCTTCAATGGACTCCTTGCATTGGAGATTTACATTGTTGGAAGCTCGGTACTGCTCCAGCTCCCCATGTTCTCTCGCATAGGCGGCAGAGTGGGGATAGACCGGTGTTGTTCGCAGTTCCTCTTTGGCTCTGCACACATCATCGGCACGGTTCTCAATGCTGTCCCGGATCACATCCATGTGGCCGGTCTCCAGCTTTTCAAAATAGCGGTACACATCTTCCAGCGGCGAAGGAGATTCCAAAAGCGCCTCTGCCTGGGCATCGGTCAGCTCCAGTTCCTCCATCGCCATCACGATGTCCTCACGGACCGTGTACTCATAGGTGTGGTGCAGGATTTCTTCCGGGGGCTGGCTTTTCAGCCAGTCCCTGTATTTGTCCTGCTCGGCAGCCATCTTTTCATAAAGGGCTGTATTCAGATCGTTGGTATTCATGTTATCGCACCTCCTCATGCTGTTTTGGTTTCTTGTCTGTACTGCGGGGCGGCACCGGGCGTTTCAGATGGTCCAATACCGAAGGCCGTGTGCTTTTGGCAACAACAGCTTCAGCGTGTGCCGGCCCCTTTCCGTCGATGTTGAGCAGGGTATCCAGCTCCACCAGACGGGCGTTTTTGCTTCTCAGTTCTTCTTCATAAAGGAATGGCTTTCCGACTTCCTCCTTTGCGGCAGCCTGCTGCTGATAGAGGTTATCCAGCTGGGCCTTTGCCGCCTCCAGACGCTGTGGCATCTGGGCGAGGGCATTGTCGATACGGGTAAGATTTCCGCGAGGGTCTGTACCAAGGGTTGCCCGGTGGGTCATCTGTCCTTTCAGCAGGAGCGTATATTCCTGTTTCCAAGCGGAAAATTCCACGGACATGGCATAGCCCCGGTAGCTGCCGATCTGCACCGGATCGGAGGTTTTGACCTCCTTGCAGGCATCCAAAAGGGCAGCACCGGCGTTCTCCTTATCGGTCAGCAGGTCTCCACGGATCTCCATACCGGCAAAGCCGTCCTCCGGGTGCGGGTGAGCTGCCAAAACCTCCAGGTCAGATTCAAAGCCCTTGATAAAGCCCTTGTGCTTTTCAATCTCCTCCGGGAAGTATTTGAGCAGCTGGTCCTCCAGACGATATTGCTTGCTCTGGTGGTCGGCTTTCATCAGCTTCAGGCGGGATACCTCCACATCCAAATCCATACGCTCCTTGATGCGGGGATCTCCGGCACACAGAGCCTTGATCTCGGCAAAACTGAGGGCTGTTTCATCCACATCATCGCAGGAACGCACCGGCGATTTAGAAGTCATGATCTGGCTGATGAATTTCTGCTTATTCTCCACCGTCTGCCAGAGGTATGCATCAAAGGTTCCTTCTGTCACATAGCGGTACACATGGACAAGAGGATTCTTGTTACCCTGACGCTCGATACGACCCTTGCGCTGGGCAAGGTCTCCCGGTCTCCACGGACAGTCCAGGTCATGAAGTGCCACCAGACGGTCCTGCACATTGGTGCCTGCGCCCATCTTGGCGGTGCTGCCCATAAGCACACGCACCTGACCGGTACGGACTTTAGAGAACAGCTCCTTTTTCCGCACTTCGGTGTTGGCTTCATGGATAAAAGCGATCTGGTCGGCAGGCATTCCCTGAGCAATAAGTTTCTGACGAATATCGTCATATACCGTAAAGACCGGTTCCTGCTCCGGCAGAGGCACAGCGCCTTCCAATGCGTGAAGCAGTGGATTATCCAGCGTTTTCGCCGCCTTGCTTGCAGGAGCTTTTGCCTGCGGTGTAGAAATGTCGCAGAACACCAGCTGGGTCAGCTTGTCAGCTTTGCCGTCCCGCCAGATCTGCATGATGTTGTCCACGCACTGATTGACCTTTGTGCCAGGTTCATCCGGCAGCATCTGGTTGACGATCCTCTGGTCCAGCCCCAGCTTGCGGCCATCCGAGGTAATCTTGAGCATATTGTCCTGGGACGGGTCAACGGTTCCGCTGTGTACCAGCGATGCGCGCTCCGAAAGGGCCTTGACCATTTCCTGCTGATGTTCGGTGGGCTGCGCCACAACATTGTGGTATTCCACCTCCGGGGTAGGCAGATTCAGTTGGTCGGCGGTCTTGATGTCCGCCACTTCTTTGAACAGGTTCATCAGCTCCGGCAGATTAAAGAACTTGCTGAATCTCGTTCTTGCCCGGTAGCCGGTGCCTTCCGGTGCCAGCTCCAATGCTGTGACGGTCTCCCCAAATCGGGAAGCCCAGCAGTCGAAGTGGGTCATGTTCAGTTCTTGCAGGCGTTCATACTGAAGATAACGCTGCATGGTGTAAAGCTCGGTCATGGAGTTGCTGACCGGGGTGCCGGTGGCAAAAATCACGCCACGGTTTCCGGTGATCTCATCCATATAGCGGCACTTGGCAAACATATCGGAGGATTTCTGCGCGTCCGATGTGGAAAGACCAGCCACATTCCGCATTTTTGTGTATAGAAACAGGTTTTTATAGTTGTGGGCCTCGTCCACAAACAAACGGTCCACACCCAGCTGCTCAAAAGTTACCACATCGTCTTTTCGCCCCTCGGCTTGCAGCTTTTCCAGTCTGGCTTCCAGAGACTTTCTGGTACGCTCCAGCTGCTTGACGGTAAAACGCTCGCCGCCGCTGGCCTGCACCTCTGCGATGCCCTCGGTGATCTCGTCGATCTGCTCATAGAGAAGCCGTTCCTGACGCTCCCGGCTGATGGGGATACGCTCAAACTGGCTGTGTCCCATGATGATGGCGTCGTAGTCACCGGTCGCAATACGGGCGCAGAACTTTTTGCGGTTATGGGTCTCAAAGTCCTTTTTGGTGGTGACTAAGATGTTGGCGGAAGGATAGAGGCGCAGAAACTCCGACGCCCACTGCTCGGTCAGGTGGTTGGGAACCACAAAGAGAGATTTCTGGCACAAGCCCAGGCGTTTGGCTTCCATCGCAGCGGCCACCATCTCAAAGGTTTTGCCCGCGCCTACTTCGTGTGCCAGCAGGGTATTTCCGCCATACAGCACATGGGCGATGGCACTTTTCTGGTGTTCCCGCAGGGTAATGGCCGGGTTCATGCCGCCAAAAGTGATATGGCTGCCATCATACTCGCGGGGACGGGTAGAGTTCATTTCTTCGTTATACTGGCGCACCAAAGTCTGGCGGCGCTCCGGGTCTCTCCAGATCCAGTCCCTAAAGGCTTCCCGGATAGCCTGCTGTTTTTGAGCAGCCAGGGTGGTCTCCTTGGCATTCAGCACGCGGCGCTCTTTTCCATCCGCGTCCTCTATGGTGTCATAGATACGGACATCCCGCAGGTTCAGACTGTCCTCCAAAATCTTATAAGCATTGGCGCGGCTGGTCCCATAGGTGGTATAAGCTGCCACATCGTTGTAGGATACGGAAGATTTCCCCTTGATCTGCCATTCAGCAGTAAATGAGGAATAATTGACCTCTATGCTGCGCTGGAGATAAAACGGGGTGTTGAAGGTCTCGTACATAAACTGCTGGATGTACTCCTTGTCAATCCAGGTAGCGCCCAGACGCACCTCGATCTCCGACGCATCCAGGTCTTTGGGCTGGGCGGCGGTAAGAGCTTCCACATTGACTGCAAAAGAAGGGTCCTGCTGTGCCGCCCGCTGCGCCTGACGCAGTTTGCGGCGTACATTGCCGGAAAGGTATTCATCAGCAGTCACATAATGGGGTGTGCCGTCCTGTTCCAGCTGTCCCGGCACACGGAAGATCACGCCTTGCAGTTCTCCGGCCAGTGCTTCTTTTGTTTTTCCGGTAAGCCGACTCATATAGCTCATATCTACGCAGGCTTTTTCCGAGATGGACACCGCCAGTGCTTCGCTTGCCGTATCCACAGTAGCCACTGCCTGATGGGGCTTGATGGTTCGTTTGGTGAACATATCCGCCTTACGTTCCAGTTTCCCGTCCTCGTCGATAACTTCCAGCGCACAGAGCAGGTAATAGGAAGAATCATCTGCATAGGCCAGCCGATTTGCACGATCGTTGATGAGACCGTATCTGGCAGAAAAGCTATCATAGAGCCGGTTCAGTTCCGCCTGTTTTTGGGTAATGGTGCTGTCTGGAACCGCTGCATCCATCTGAAGGTCGATCAGTTCCTGCACACAATCACGCAGTCCCACAAGACCTTTCACGCGGGCTTCGGCGGTGGCGTTGAGGTCAGGGCGCACCATGCGGCTGTTTTCCCGGTAGTACACCTGCCCGTCTACAATGGCATAGGAATAGTTCTTCACATTGGGGTCGGCAGGAATGGAGGTGTCAATGGCTTCGCCTTCGCCCAGCTCCGGCAGCTCTGCCTCCTGATAAGTGCCATGAATGTACTTCACAGCATCATGCAGCTGGTCGGAAAGCTCCAGTCCCTCGATAGGGTTCACGGTGTAGTCCATACCATGAGCAGTGCTTACCGGCTCCTGTCTGCCCAGCACCATTTCCGGGTGGTCGATAAAATACCGGTTGATGGCAAACCCATCCTCCGTTTGTCCGGTCTGAGTCCATTCCGGCACGATGTCCAGCGGACGGTCCCGCTTTTGGAGAAAGATGATGTCCGACACCACCTCGGCACCGGCATTCTTTTTGAACGCATCATTGGGCAGACGGATAGCTCCCAGCAGCTCGGCACGCTGGGCAAGATAGCGGCGCACAGTGGAATCCTTGGCGTCCATGGTATAGCGGGAGGTCACAAAAGCCACCACACCGCCGGGACGCACCTGATCCAGTGCTTTGGCGAAAAAGTAATTATGAATGTTGAAATTCAGCTTGTTGTAGACTTTGTCATTGACCTGATACTGACCAAAAGGCACATTGCCGATGGCAAGGTCAAAGAAGTCCCGCCTGTCAGTGGTCTCAAAGCCGCCTACTGTGATGTCCGCCTTGGGATAGAGCTGCTTTGCGATGCGCCCGGAAACCGGGTCCAGCTCCACACCGTACAAACGGCTGTTTCGCATTTCCTCCGGCAACATACCGAAGAAATTGCCCACACCCATAGATGGCTCCAGAATATTTCCGGTCTCAAAGCCCATGCGCCCCACCGCTTCATAGATTGCCTGGATAACCGTAGGGCTGGTGTAATGGGCATTGAGGGTAGAGCTTCTGGCGGCGGCATATTCCTCCGGGGTCAGCAGCTCTTTCAGCTGGGTATACTCGGAAGCCCATGCCGGTTTCTCTGGGTCAAAAGCATCAGGAATACCGCCCCAGCCCACATAGCGGGAAAGAATCTCCTGTTGTTCGGGGCTTGCCTGCTGTCCGGCAGATTCCAGCTCTTTCAGCAAACGAATGGCATTAACATTTGCTTGGAACTTGGCTTTTGGACCGCCTTCGCCCAAATGCTCATCGGTAATGCGGAAGTTCTGTGCATTGCGGCGCAGGTTAGCCTTGTATTCCTCATAGGAGGCTTCCTCGGCAGCTTTGGCATTGGGGAAGGTCTGCCACTGGCCGTTGACCTGAATGGAAACCGGGTGTTCATCCAACACTTCCTCAAAGGTTTTTTCCGGCTCTGTTACAGGGGCTGGCGGCTCCGGCTCCTCGATATGCAGTCGTTCCACCACCACATCATAAGGCAGATTGTTCTTATCGCCCGGATAGACGGCCATGGTCTCGGAATGGAAGGCCGGGGATTCGGCAGCCGGTTCGGGCTGTTCCTGTCCAAAGCCGTCCTGCTGACGGGCATACATCCCGCGCAGCAAAGGCGCAACCTCATCCCAGCGGAAATACAGCATAGCCAGACGCTTTTCCTCTGCATCCATGACTTCCAGCTCTATGCCCTGTGCCGTGGTACGGTAATCGGCAATATCGCCGGTCTCCAGATTCAGGGTCTCGATCTCACCGGAATAGGCTCTGCTCAGCCAGTAGGTGATCTCGCTGTTGCTCCTGCCGGATTGCAGCAGCGTGGAAATCTGCTTTTTATCCGCTTCATCCATCAGTCCATGGGCCAATACATCCCGCAAGTCTTGATCTGCCTTGTCCGGGTCAATGGGAAGAAACTCGGTATAGTAAGCATTGCGGCGGTCTGCCCGAAGCAGCTGCTCGAACTGTTCTTTGCGCTCTGCCCGATAGATGGGATATACCATGCCGGTAGGCAGAAGCTGCACGGTGTCATCCCGTAGCTCGGTGATCTGATAGGCGTCATCCTCGATATACACGGTATCGCCCACGGCATAGACCGGGGCGGCTGGGTCATAGGAGGTCCTTTGCGGAGTCGGGCGGCGAACTGCATCATATTCCTCATCGGAAATGGAAACCTCGGAAGTCTGTTCTGTCTCGGCAGCTGCGATCTGCTCGGCATCCGACATCACCTGTTGGATAAACGGGTCATTGTCCAGTTTTTCCGGGTCTGCCACCTGTCCGTTGACGATCCCTCTTTCCTCCAGGGCTTCCCGGATGGCGATAGGGTCGATATTGTCAAAACGGTTCTGTTCTTCTTCGGTATAGAACCGGTCCTCCTGAATGAGCTGGGCAATCCGGCGCTGTACCTTCGGCCAGGGCAGCTGCGTTTCCTCCGGGCTGCCGGCACGGACAACGAACAGGCTGTTGCTGTTACTGCCGCCGTATTCCTGAGCCAGCCATGCGGCGGTATCTTTTTCTCTTGCATGGTCTTTCATATAGCGGACAACAGCGTGTTTACTCTCGATATTGCCGTTCCATGCACAAAGGGCAGTATCAATATCTTCCTGAGAAAGAGGGCGCAGAAGCTCATGGAGCTTTGGATAGGTTTCGTCGATCACTTCCCGGTGCAGACGCTGGCGGAACTCCGGTATATCCGAATAAAGGCGGATCAGCTCTATATCCTTAGAACCAAGGACTGCACGGCGCACAGCGGCATTACCCTCGATGACAGCATTTTCACGGTCGGAATGACCGCAGGCATTTCGATATGCCACATCCTCAGATATGGCGGCAGTCACCACAGGCTTATACTGCTCAAACTGCTCCCGAAGGGTAGGCTTTGGCGTTTCTTCCTCTATCTCCGGCTGCTGGGCATGAATGGCATCTTCTTCTGCCAGATCCTTTTCAGCCTGGATCTTGTCATACTGCGCTTGTTCCTGTTCGGTAAGATAGCGGCCTTTCTGGACAAGTGAGGTAATGCGCTTGGCAACCTTTTCCCAGTTCAAGTGAACATCCGGGCAGTCCTGCTTTTTATAGTGCAGTCCTTTCCCATCGTGATCTTCGCCGCTGTGTGTTGCGCCGGACAGGGCATGAGAGCGTCCGCCAATGCCATACTCGTCTTTGAGGAATCTCACTTTCTCCTTATCCGTATGGTTTGCCATGAAGAACGCATAGATACGGCCTTTTCCTCCGGCGAAACTGCTGCCGCCGGTCATAGCGGCGTCGATCTCATCCTCGGTAATGAAGTGCTGAACGGTTGGCACTTGGGAAAGGTCTGAAGAAAAGGTCCTGCGCGGCAGGTCAAGGTCCTTCAGGTTCTCCCAGATCTCCCTTGGTCTGTGATAGTGAAAACGCAACAGGTCACGGTCCTGCTGATAGGCAGTCCAGAAGGCGGCGTATTCTTCCTTGAGGGTCTGGCGGAAAGCCGGGTCACTCAGCTGCTCCGTCAGGCGGCGGGTCTCCTCTGGGAAACCATTGCCTTTGATCTCTGACAGGCAGGACAAATATCCGGCTTCTCTGGCACCCTCACTGAGATCGTGATACAGATACCAGAGCTTTTCTGCAAGGAGGGAGCGTTCATAGCCTGCCGCTTCTGCAAGCTCCACATTGGAGGCAAACTGGCCGCTCTCCAAAAGCTCCCCGATACGCTCTGCGGCGCTCTCCCAGGAAATGACCTGGGCAGACCTGTCATAACGGACAGACTTCCCATGGGAAAGATGGATACCATCCTCGGCATACCATGCGCTCACACTGCCAAGGCCATTGCCGCCGTGGTACAGCGTTTTCAGTATCTCGGCAATCTCAGCGGTGGTTTTCTGCTTTTCAAAGGCTGCAACCACACGCTCCCTTTGACGGTCTGTGTTGCCGCCCAAACGCAGCACATGGTCGATGTCATTTTGGGCAAAAGAAAAAGCAGAGGATGTATGCGCTACATTCTCTGCTTCATCTATGGATTGGATCTGTTCCGCTTCGGAGAGGAACAGGTTTAGGGTCAGCTGTTGATAAGCTCCGCCATCAGAATCTCCTCTGCCTGAGCTTTGCAGGTGTTCATCAGCCCCACCCACTTCATGGGATCGCTGGCTTTCAGTTCCTCGGTGGCTCCCGCTTCCTTCGCCAGCTGGAGCATCATCTGTTCCAGTCTGCTCTGGGCGGTCTCGTCGATCTCGATGAGGTGCGGGTACAGCTTCTCGCTCAGCAACATCTGGTTGTAGAGGATGGGACGGTGTTCCTTCAGGTAGGTTTTCCTCATCCTGCCGTACTTGCCCAGGGGTTTCTCCGGCTGCTGGCTCAGCTTCAGGTCGGGAATCAGATAGTCTCCGTTCTGGATGTAGGTCATGGGATTGTTCATCTTGCTTGCTCCTTTCTTGGTTGGCTTCGCGCTCTGCATTTCGGACGGTAACGCCGATCTGCCGCAGCACCTGCTGGTTGATCTGGCTGACCGCTGTTCCCAGCGCCCCGATGGTGGACGGGGTGTTGAAATCAAAGATCGCCATGAAATCTTCGTGGTCGAAGTAGCGTTCCGGCTCCAGTCCACAGCGGGACATCAAAGCGTAAGTGATACTGACGGTGGCGGCTGCCTTGAACTGCACTCCGATGTTATACTCATCATATTCCTCCAAAAAGGAACCGTCAACGATATAGAAGAAGTCCTGCTGATGCTCCGTCCAGTATTCCTCGGCCAGTTTTCCGGCTACCTCCGTGAGCTGTCCGGCAAGATCATCACCGGAAACATCATAGGTGCGCTCCAGCATGGCCTGCACGGAATCCAGATGGCGCTCCTCCAGCTGCCACAGCCAGGGAGTGCGGGAATGTTCACGGGTTCCGGTGTCGGAAATGTCAAAGACATAACGCAGGCGAGGTCTGTCCCCGGAATCATCCACCAGAGCGATTCCCTTGGAACCGCGCCTTACATAACGGCCCATCTTTTCATTCCACAAATCGTACTCCGCACAGGCGGTGGCGTCCGGTCGCTGGGCATAGATCATCAGCTGCTCATGGAACGGGTACTTGTAAAGGCGGGAAGCAGTAGTGAGAAACCCTGCCCATTCCTGCCAGCTCCCCGTGAGCTGTGTTGCCACCTTGTCCGCCATCTGTGCATATAGTTCAGCTTTGGTTAGCATGGTGTTCTGTCCTCCTTTCAGTTTTGGGGTAAAGAGGTGGGGTGGCAAATTGCCACCCCATCCCTGCGGTTATGCTGTTTACTGGTCAAAATCCGGGTACAGCTCCAGCTGGGCAAAGTCCTCATCGGTCATCGCACAGAGCTTCGTAAGGGCGCTGTCGGTTAGCTCCCTCAGTTCCGTTTCCTCCGGCGAAAGCTCGCCGCGCATCTCACGCAGGCTGTCGATCAATCCGGTGCGGCTGCCGGTATTGTAAATGCACATCAGGTTCATTTCCTCAAAAGTAAAGTTTCCCATATCAAATCTCCCTTTCCGCACTCTTTTTGGGTGCTGTCTTTTTGTGTTCTGTCTTGGGCTGGCCTTTCAGCTGCTCCATGACGGACTTTTTCTTTTCCCGTTCCTCCCGATGGGTGGCGGCTGCCAACTCCATCAGGGAAATGGGCTGACCGCTTCGGGCCTGCTGTTCCAGCTCTGCCACCGTAGGCTCTTTTGCGCCATTGTTGATGATACCGTCGATCATGCCATAATCGTCCTCCAGGGCCATTTCCGCATTTTTCAGCGGATTTTCCGGCAGGAATCCGGGGATCTGGGTAAAACCAACACTGTCACAGTAATGACAGGATACCTTACCGTCCTGTCTGATCGCAACGATGTCGCTGACGCTCATGGAGGGACTGTGAAAGTCCACGGGCTTTTCCAGATTGAATTGCTGATAGAGTTTTTCCAGCTGCTCCGGCACAGTGCCAGACTCCCTCAGAGGAGCTGTGTAAATGAGGTCATAATTGCTGCGGTCTATGGAAATGTCATGGGACTTTAACCAATCCAGATTCATAAAGCGCACATTCTGCGGATCGTCACGACTTACCTGATAGATGGCAAAGCAATCTCTGTTCTGAGAGAGAAATGCCTGTTCGCGTTCCTGCTGATGTTCCTGACGCTCCATGACCTTTTCGTGGAACTGAGGGCTTTTCTCCCATTCCTCACGGTCCACGCCAAAAAGACCGCCATGATCCATGATTTCCTGCGGGTCAAACACCATGCTCTCCGTATTGTCCTCATGCAGCACATAGACGGTCAAACCGGCAGCATCCAGTTCCAGCGCCCGTTCTCTTGTAACAGGGAGCATCCCGTCATAAGAGTAACCGTATTTCTGCATATCCGGTGTGGAGACCTGCTCATCGGGCGTTGGGTATTCATCCAGCGCCTGCTCCTGTGCCTCCGGCAGCTGGGAAGAAGCGGCCATCTGACCGACCTCTGCCTGCATCTGCTGATAGGCAGCTTCCTGCAAGGTCTCGATCATAGACAGGGGAGCGTGTCTAAGTGAAGTGCTGTCCAGATCGTTGTCATCACAAATCTGGAGAACTGCCTTCATGCGGGAAAGCTCCGGCATATCCAGCTGACCGCCATCCAGCTCTTTCATGGACGCGGCATCGTAAAGGGTGTAGTCCCAGCCGCTGTCACAGGGCTGAATATGAAGATAGGTGGCATCGTCAATTAGAAACAAAGCCTCCTGCTGGTTTGCCTCCGCATCAAGAACCGCCATTTCCGGCTCTTTTTTTGCATTGGGGTCAATTCCACGCTCTTTGCAGATTTCCTTATAGTGGCGCTCAATGTCAGAGATCAAAGTGCCGGAGGTCTTATTGATGGTCTCCAAACTGGCTCTCAGCTCTTTCAGTTCCTTGCCCTGACTCCAGCTGGCAATATAGCCGAAGCTGTTTTCTCCGGTTTCAATGCCAAAATATTTGCAGACTGCATAGGAGATGCTTTCAGCCTCTACTTCTTCCGTGTGACGGTCTTTCTTCTGTTCCTGCAAAAACTGGGCGAGAGTAGAAAAGCCGCCAACAAAATTCAGTCCTTCTTCCTCGGTCAGCATCAGGCGTCCATTTTCCGCCAGCTCCAGCGGATCTGTCAGCAGAACGGAACCTGCATGGTTTACAACCACTCGTTCTTCTACACAGACCGGCTCTCCGGGGTCGTAGTCAGAACCGCGCAGGTCATAGCAATAAACGCCCTCCGGCAGATTATCACGGACAATCCGCCCATTGGAGAACAGACCGGGTTTATCAAACAGCTCGATCTCCTGATATTGCTCGTCATTGGCAATCTGAATCTTTTTCTGATTGTGGAGCTTGCTGTGGGCAATCTCGTGTACTGTGGCCGAAACCGTCTGCACCTCACTCATGCCCTGACGAATGGCGATTTTCTGATGATCGGCAGAAAAATAGCCGTCCGTATCGGCGGCCATTGCTTCAAAAGTGATCGGCACCGGCGCACTGCGGCGCAGAGCCTCCATGAATGCCTCATAATTTGGCACATTGCCGGAAAGGGAGGAAGCAAGCTCCGGCAAAGGTTTCCCGTCGGTCTGGCTCACATCAAAGACCTTGACCGGGCGAAACATGGGGATCTCGATTTCTTTTTCCTCTGTGACGATCTTTCCGTCTTTATCCAGAATCGGAGCCTTGGTATCCGGGTCCAGCTTCTGCTCCTCGATTTTCTTCTTATATGGTGTGGGAGCAATGATGGTAATGCCATGCTCGCCCTTTTTTACATGACGCTCAAACTGGTCTTTCCACTTATTGTATCCGGCTACCAAAGTGGCGTCCGGCTTCTGCATATAGATGAGCATGGTGTTGTTTACCGAATAGCGGTGGAAGCGGGACATGACGGACAGATAGCGCATATACTTATCACTCTCAAACAGTTCCTTGATCCCCTGCTCGATGCCATCTGTGATTTCCCTTAGCCGCTCTCGGTTGGTGGGTTTGTTCTCAGCCATGATTTTCAATCTCCTTTCCAAGTGTGTGATTTCTGCTGTGTGTTCTGCAATCCATGCCTTTTGTTCTTCTTCACTTTCATAAAGAAAAAGGTCCAACAGGTACTCTACATAGGTTTTCTTCTGGATTGCTTCCACAAAACGGGGGTGCGGTTCTTCCTCCGGTGTCCGGGGAGAATTGTCGGCCTCCCATTTTTTCAGCAGATAGTAGTAATCGGACAGTACGCGATAACACCGCTGCCGGTCCTCCCGAAACTTTTGTGCCTCTGTTTTCTGCCGGACATATCTCCTACGGGGAGGGGCCTGACTGTCATAGATCAGGCCAAAGTCCTGTGCCAGTTTCTCCGCCGCTTCTTTTGGGGAGAGGTCAAAGAGCTTTGCGGTAAAGTCGATCACATCCCCATCTTCACCGCAGCCAAAGCAGTGGAACCGCTGGTCTACCTTCATGCTGGGGTTCTTATCATCGTGAAAGGGACAGCAGGCCATACCATTTCGTTTGACCTCGATCCCATAAAACGCTGCCGCATCTCTGGTGCTGACCGACTGCTTGACTGCTTCAAATACATTCTCTGCCATGTGCCTTTAACTGCTGGACTTTCTCACAGGGGGCTGGTATCCGGCAGCTTTCGCACGCTCACTGGCAGCTTTGCGACGCTCGGCGCTGTATGGCTCCCTGACTGATACACACCGCTTGGGGACGGTAAAGTTATGGGCGTCCTTTCGGGTGATCTGGTCGGGGTGCTTTTTTGCCAGCAGTTCCAGCTTCTCCATCAAACGGGGATCGTGGGTGTAGACCTCAGCCATTGGTTCTGCCTGGTTATAGAGGAGAATGGTTTCCCGTTCCACTAAAGAGAGCTTCATCGGCTGCCTCCTTTCCGCTGGTCAAATTCCAGCTTGAAGTTGGCGTACTGTCCATCGTCCTCCAAAACCACAGTGGCATCGTAGGTCTTGCCGGTTTTCTCCGAATATAGCCCCGTCACACGGACACGGCCATCGTTAAGCAGTGCAGACACCACAGCCTTGGTCGGCTGTTTTTTCTTGGCAGCCCACCATTTGTTATTTTTCCAGATTGCAAATTTGCAAGAATCATTCTGACAGAAGAAGCCTTTTTGCAGTTCTGCAACTTCACCGCCGCAGCGAGGGCATTTGCCCACCACCTCACGGGGCGGAGTGAACAGGTACTCAGTTCCTTTGATGACCTGATAAGTTCCCACCAGATCTTTCAGCATGGTGCTGATCCCGTCCAAAAACTCCTCCGGGGCAAGCTGCCCGCGCTCGATCTCGCCCAGGCGGTACTCCCACTCGGCAGTCAAAAGCGGCGATTGCAGCTGTTCCGGCAGAACGGTGATAAGGGAAACTGCATCGTGGGAAGGGAGAAGCTGCACCGTTTTCCTGCTCTTTTTTCGTTCCAGAAAACCGGCAGATACCAGCTTTTCCAAAATACCGGCACGGGTGGCCGGTGTCCCCAGACCTTTTCGTTCGGCATCCTCCGGCATATCTTCTTTTCCGGCAGTCTCCATCGCGGACAATAGGGTGTCCTCCGTAAAGTGCTGGGGCGGACTGCTTTTGCCTTCTTTGACGATTGCCGCAGAAACCGAAAGGGTCTGTCCTTCGGTCAGCTCCGGCAGGGCTTTCTCTGCGCCCTCTTTTTTTGGCTCCGCATCCTTCATTTTGGCACGGTAAGCGTCCTCCAGTGCTTTCCATCCGGGGTGCTTCACCGTTTTTCCTTTGGCGGTAAACTCCCTACCGGCATACGCTGCAATCACAACGGTTTCCGAATAGATATGGGGCTGGGCCACGGCACACAGCAGACGCAGGGCCACCAGCTCCAGCACCGCTTTTTCTCCCGCAGGAAGGGCAGAAAGGTCTGCATCCTTGAGATTTCTGGTAGGGATTACTGCGTGGTGGTCGGTTACTTTCTTATCGTTGATGACTGTCTGCGGATCACAGGTAATGGCGATCCCTTTGCGAAACGGCATAGCATTGGCAACCAGATTGACCAGCACCGGCAGGCTGTCTGCCATATCACCGGTCAGATAGCGGCTGTCAGTACGGGGATAGGTGCAGAGCTTCTTTTCATACAGGCTTTGCAGATAGTCCAGGGTCTGCTGGGCTGTAAATCCAAGCAAGCGGTTGGCATCTCTTTGCAGAGTAGTCAGGTCATAGAGGGCGGGCGGCTTTTCGGACTTTTCCTTGCACTCCACCTTTTTGATCGTGACGGCTGCACCCTGGCAGACTTCTTTCAGCTGCTCGGCAGCGGCCTTATCCGCCATGCGCTCCCCGGATACGGTAAGACCGGGCAGCTCCAGCGCCACGGTATAAAAGGGAACCGGCTTAAAGGTGTCGATCTCAGCTTCTCGCTGGACAATGAGTGCCAGCGTAGGGGACATCACGCGCCCGATGTTGAGGGTGCGGTGGTACAGCACGGAAAAAAGCCTTGTGGCATTGATCCCCACCAGCCAGTCGGCCTTGGCACGACAGAGAGCAGCATCCCGAAGTCCGTCATAGTCCGCACCGGGGCGGAGGTTTGCAAAGCCCTCCCTGATGGCGGAGTCCTCCATCGAAGAAATCCAAAGCCTTTTCATCGGCTTTTGGCAGCCTGCCAGCTCATAGACACTGCGGAAGATCAGCTCGCCCTCGCGTCCGGCATCGCAAGCGTTTACCACCTCCGTCACATCCGGGGCATTCATCAGCTTTTTGAGAATATCAAACTGCTTTTTCTTATCCTTTCCCACCACCATCTGCCAATGCTCCGGCAGAATAGGCAGGTCATCATATCGCCACTTGGCATACTTGGGGTCATAGCTGTCTGCATCTGCAAGCCCGGCCAGATGGCCCACGCACCAGCTGACACGCCAGCCGTTTCCCTCCAGATACCCGTCCTTACGGGCGGTTGCACCAATCACCGCCGACAGACTTTGTGCAACCGATGGTTTTTCAGCAATCACCAGCTTCATAATCTTCAACCTCCCATTCATTCTGCCAATTATCAGACAGTTTTTTTGCAATGCTGTGTTCTGAGGCAAGTGTAATGTCATAGCCAAAGCGATAATCATATCGGTACAACCTGCCAATCAAATCATTGATTATGATATTGCAGGCCATAATCACACGCTCTTTATCCACCTGCATCAGTTGATAGCGTTGATAATTGTTGTAATATTCTCGATGTCTGTGGGTTCTGCTGACCGTATCTTCCATCAGACAATCTATGGCATCTTTTTCACCATCTTCTTTGCTGCCCTGTGTATAAGACAACAGTTCCTTAACCATGGGAAAACTTTGTTCATCTACCGTTGCTTCTTCGCTCAAAAAACCGATATAAGCTTTTAGTAACAGGCTAACTGCTGTTTTTTCAGCTTCAGATAAAGCGTTCATGGTCTCCGCTGCATCAGGCAACAGTTCCTTTTCCACAAATTCATCTATCTCACCAGAATAAAGCATTCGGATTGAGTCCACACATAAAGAGCGCTTTTGGGGTGCGGTCTCAATTTCAAAATCATAAAGATCCAAGTCATCGTCCTTCTTTGACTTTTTTTGAACTTTGCTGATAGCAGTGAAAAGAATGTCTCCTCCAAAGTAAATTCCGAAGGCGACCAGATCAAAAATAATCAGAAAGTGTAATAACCAGTTCCATGTGTTCATTGTGAGGTCCTCCTTTTTTTTGACCATGTGCTGATTTTGGGTGTGGATTTACAGTAAGAGAGTGAGTAGAGCAGCAGAGGACAGGAATTTCTCCCTGTCCTCTGTCCCTTATCCCGCAATGATTTGAAATACGCTACGCTCAAATGGTTCAATCTGCTCTATCGCGTTCCTCATTAGGGTCAGAACCCTCAAAACCATCCTCAAGGACTTCCTCATCTTCGGTTTCCCATTCCTCGGAATCTTCCTCACCATAATCATAATCGTCCAGACTGTCATTGCCCTTGGTCTTAGGCTTATTCTTAACGAGCTTCAAGTAGGCAAATACGCCACCGCCGCCCAGCAGAGCCAGCAGAAGGATCAGGGCAGCCGGGTTCAGTCCGGCAGGCTTCTCTTTTTCCGGCTCCGGTGTTTCTGCCGGAGGTTCCGGTGCTTTTCCCGTACATTTACTCTTATCAGTTACACAGACCGGGCAGGCCGTATTAACTGCCCCTGCTTCACATTTCTTCGTGCAGCTGCACACAGCTGGCGGCTCCTCTTTGGCATTTCCATCTTCCATCAGTGCCATCAGGTCCGCTTCATCCACCTGGTTCAGAAAGTGAACAGCAGTCTTTTTATCCTCGTTGGCCCTGTCGATCAGGATATAAAAATAGTTGCCTGCCTTGGTGGTAACGGTAATGAGCTGCTTGTTGCCACCAAAATCATCCACCAGAGCGGCGTTGCCATCCGGGGTCAGCGGAGGTGCTTTTTCCGTTTCTTCCACCACCACATTGCTGTCATTGGTGGTATCCTCTGCCGGGGGCGGAGCTGCGCCCTGGGCAAAAGCGGGAACGGTAAAGCCCAATGCCAGAACCAGCGTCAGGCAAATGGCGGAAAGTGTTCGGAGCAATCGTTTATTCCTCATAGCTGTTTTCCTCCTGTTCGTTGTTGTCATCAGCCAAACTGCCGGGAACTGTGCCTCCGGACAGCATGGCGCTCAGCTGAGCCGGGGTCATACGCAGTGCGCGCACCATCTGGACGATCTCCAGATTTTCAGCCTCGGTTTTCTGTGCCTCCAGCGCCTTGAGCTTTTCCTGATACTCTGCGATCTTCTCGCGGACCTTTGTAATCTCCTGGTCAATGCGTTCAATTTTGTTCTTTGCCATCGTCTATCACTCCTTCTAAAAAATCTCTGTTACCAGTTCATCAGGCCGTAGCCCTTGATACTCTGATAATTCAGGTCATAACTTTTGATCTTGCAGGCATCGCCGGAATTTCCCTCCACGGTATAAACACGGCTGCCATCGGTGCCGACAACAATTCCCACATGGTCTGCGGAACCATCCAGATCCCAATCGAAGAAAATGGCATCACCGGGGGCGATGTTTTCATATCCTCGTGCGCCCCACTGTCCATGAGACTGGAACCACGGAACACCCTGAGACTGACAACCAGCAAAGCGTGGTTCCGTTCGACCGGATTGACCATAGCACCATGATACAAAGCAGGCACACCATTCCACACGGGAGTCAAAGCCGTACCAGCTCCAATAAGGTTGTCCTCCCACATTGCCCACCTGACTTTTCGCCAGTTCCACCAGCTGCGGATTGCCGGGGCGGGTGCCATTGATAAATTCAACACCAGTCAAATCTTCAGAAACACCTGTATCGGGAGAACCGCCACCAAACAACAGCGGCTTATTGCCCATAGTCTGTCGGTAGACCTGGTACATCTCCATCTGCTCCGGAGTCAGTAGTTCTGGCGCAAGAGAGGCAATGGAACGGCTTGTTAAAGTTACATGGAGAATACGATATTCATATTCATGCTCATCCCCATCTTCGTCAGTGTAAGTGCGAATCTGAATTTCTTCTCTCAGCGTGAGCTGATACTGTGCATCAAACACACGCTCCAGCTCTGCCTGTGCGCTGTGGCGTGTATAGCCCTGCAAGACAGCAGAGAGAAACGCCGCAAGCTCATGGGGGTCATGGCCGATCATGCCAAGGTTATAGCGATACTCGTCATACCCTGGGTGGCTGCTTTCGATGTTGTCGATTTTCTCCTGCAACCGAGCTTCTCTGTCTGCATAATCTGCCTCCACCGCCAGCATTTCCGGGTCATCCGATGGATAGGTAGTGCCGGAAATTACAGAACCAATACTCTGTGCCATCATAGAGCAGGAGGACATGGTATTCATCAGCATACAGGCGATGAGGAAAAAACCCCCTGCCATCAGGAAGCCCTTCTTGTGGCGCATGACGAATGCCCCTGCCTGCTGTGCCTTTTCTTTTACCGTCCTTGCGGCTTTTCCTGTTTTGGATGCAGCCTGGGCGGTATTTCCAGCAGTCTGACCGGCATGTTTGGCGGCGGCATACTGCTTTTTGATGGCCTGCTTTTGCTGCCAGCGGGAAAGAGGGTTGCTGGCAAACTGGGGATTTTCCTGCAAAGATTTCTGGTACAGAACATTTACATTTGCCTTTTCCAGTTGACGCTCTGCCTGGGCTGCTTTGCGGTACGGCTTCAGCTTGTGGCTGCGATAGCCCTCCCGCACCAGATAAGCGCCGGTCTCCACCGCTTCCTCGGACTTGTGGGCGCTTTCCACGCCCACATTGTCCTGTTCTGTTTCCCGGATCTCTTTGTGAAACTTGCCCGCGACCAGATGGACGGGAGCTTCCTTAACCCCTTGAGAAAGTTTGGAAGGTGGTTTTTTCTTGTCCTCAAAGGTCAGCTTCGAGGTCTTTTTCCCGGTGTCCGGGTCAATGACCGTCTGTCTGACTTTTTTCTTTGGAATATTGGCCTGCGCCTTATCTGCTCTGGCCGTAGCTTTCTCCGTTTTGCGGATCGGCTTTTCCAGTGCAGGGTCAGCCCGTTCCTCATCAGTAAAGCGCAGGCGCGGCTCTTTATTCAAACCAATCACCCATTAGGATAGCATCCATCATGTGGTGCAGCTCCACATAGAGGGCCAAACCTTCCGGATCATATAGCGGATGCACGGTGAGATACGCATGGACTTGCGCCAGAATCTCAGAGAGCATTGTGATAGGTCTGCACCCTACAATGGTTGCTGCACCAGGGGCACACATCATATTCGCCCAAATCGAAAAGAGACGGGCAAGACCAATTTCGCCATCCTCATTCAAGGTTTTGAGTTCTTTGTCAGCGGTACGACACTCAACAACAGCGGAGGCCATTACCGGAAGCAACATGAATTCGTGAGCCTCCAATGCCTCACGGAAAAAAATCATGGTATCAAGTTCGCAAATATTCTGTTTCATAGTTATTCATCCTCCTTTTTCAGTTCCTGGGGTTTGGTGGTCATAATGCGGTAAAGCTCAGTATTCTTCGGGAAGTGGTCAACGAAGGGCAGGATGGTGGAGCCATAGAACAGCAGGCCCTCGCCCTCACCGGAGTGGGTCACATAGCTAAGCTGGTGCGTGGAAATGCCCAGCTGCTTGGCGAGAATCTGACGGTCTCCGCCTGCCTGGTTGAGCATATACACGAAGTCGGAGTTTTCAAAGATGTTCTCCACCTCGCGGCTGCTCAAAAGGTCGTAGGGTAGGGTAAAGGCGCCTTGCCGCCGCTGGCGGTAGGTTTCCTACACCCTCCCTCGGAACCGGACTTACTCCTCTCAAAGTATCCGGCTCCCCATTAGTAATTGACGTATTGATTAGTGTCTGTGTATTCTTTCATGGCACTTGCTGCAAACGACAAGCGTTTTTCTCCGCTTCTTTTTCATCACGGTTTCCCAATCAGAATTACCCAATTCGTTTAAGTTCCGTATAACGTGAACCTCATACAAATCGGCTTCTTTACACCCACATAATTCACAAACTCTGGCATTGAGCCGCTGTCTGATAGTGGTTTTCCAGCTAAATTTCTTTCTCTGATAGATGATGTCACTCGCTTCGCCACGCTTACAGTCAGCGATTTTAACGGGGCGCACACGCTTTGTCCCTGTTTTGGTTTCATAAGGAACAGACCATGTTTTCCCGTCTTTATACTGGCGAATGATTTTGCGGATACTGGTTTTATGCTTATTAGCAATCGTTTTTAAGCAACTGTACTCCATGAGATAGCAGAAGTAGTCCAACGTGTGATAATCACAAGCCAGATTGTAATAGTTGCATAACCCTCTTGCTTCGGCATTGTACTGTTCCACAATTTCATAATCCGCAAGGTTGAGAAGTCCGGCTCGGTGTATCGGCTGAAACTCCCCGTTTTCCTTTTGGCGAATGACTTTCTTTGCAAACATGAATTTTTCAATCTTTTCCGTATGGGGAATAGACAAGGCAACTTTCATGTGCAGGGTACGGGATTTTCTCCACGTTCCGTTTTTCATTCTGTGACCTTTGACTTCCTGATTTCTGCGGACACAAATATCATAGCCAATGAAGCGGACTTTTTCGGAGCTGTGCGTTATCAGCGTCTTTTCCTCGCTCAGAGTTAATTTCAGCTCTGTGCTTAGAAATTCAGCGATTTCGGCTTTCAATTCCTCACATTCCGTTTTTGTGCCACACACGCCTGCCAGCCAATCGTCCGCATAACGGACAAAAGTAAACTTCTTGTTGTCGGCAGGTTTGCAGGGCAGATTTCTCATAGCTTTCTTCTGCGCCCTATGCTGGTCAATCAGTTCTTGTCTTGCCGCTTCATCAGAGGTATGGTCAATCCAGTAAGACAGTCTTTTTAATTCTTTGCTTGCCGCATGATATTCCAGTGTCTGATATGCAGACCTCGGCTTATCAAAGAGTTCTGCGATTTCCCGAAACTTCTTGTCCAGCTCATTCAGATAGATATTTGCAAGTATCGGGGAACAGATACCACCCTGCGGAGAACCGCTGTAAGTGGCGTTGTACTTCCAATTCTCGATATACCCAGCTTTCAAAAACTGGCGAATGATGTTCAGAAAACGACTGTCCTTGATTTTCCTGCTCAAAATCTCAATCAATTTTTCGTGATTGATGTTATCAAAACAACCTTGTATATCGCCCTCGATAAACCAGACCACGCCTGTGAAGTCAGAAGAAATCTGACGCAGTGCGGTATGACAGCTTTTGCCCGGTCTGAAACCGTGGGAATGACTGTCAAAGACAGGTTCATAGATAGCTTCCAAAATCATTCTGACAACTTCTTGCAGGAGCTTGTCACGGAAAGACGGGATACCCAGCGGACGGAGTTTTCCATTTTTCTTTGGAATATACTCACGCCTTACAGGATTAGCCTTGTAGGTTCCGTCCTTTAGTGACTGGATTAACTCTTTTATATAGAAGTCACTGAAACCGTCTGCGGTATCGTCGTCGATACCCTGTGTTGTTGCACCTTTGTTTGCATAAAGTTTCTGATAGGCGGCGTAGTAAATATCTTCACGAAGCAAGTATCTGTAAAGTCTTGTGAATACGCCGTCTTTGTGTTCGCTGGAACACTTTTCAATACGCTCTAAAATTTCAGATGTTGGTTTCATTGAGGTTTCTCCTCCCTTTCATTCTTACATTTTAGATGTTACTAACTGGCTCCCTTCGCCATGTAAGGGTCATTACCCCTCTCGGACTACTATGGAGCCTCCGTTACCATATCCGGCAAATGAGCCGGACTTAGGCAATCCCCAGTTAGCACTGTGCATAGGTTAGTGAAGATTGTCGGATATGCTTTCGGTTCGTTGTGACGTGTTCTCACGCCTGTTTCATAACGTGTTGGCAGTTATCCCGCCGTGAAAGATGACGTGACAGCGTTATGACATGGGTTTCAGGACTTTTCCCACACCTGCAAAAAACAGGAACTGGAACCTTACATTCGATAAACCCAATCTTATCCTCATATCTTCTTAACATTAGGAAACAGTCGCACCTAAGTCCTTTGGTGACTATTCCTTTTTCTGCCATGCGCTGTTCCCGTAAAGGATTTCTCCTTAGTCGGTAAGGCAGATTGTTTCGCACACTGCCGTGTGCGGCAGTACCTTAGACTGCTTTGCACAGCGCCCTATCTGGGCGCACTTTGACATTCTGGGTGATACCTGTCGGAATACCGCCCCATTTGCGGAATCGCTTCCAGATTTCCACCGTATAAGCGGCGGTCTGCTCCTCCTTCAAAAGCAGGTGCATCTCGTCGATGTAATAACGGGTGGACTTGTGGGCAGCGCGGTTAATGGTAACGCGGTTCCACACCTGATCCTGGACCACCAACATACCGATTTTCTTGAGTTGCTTGCCCAGCTCCTTAATGTCATAGCAGACAATGCGGTTATTGATGTCCACATTGCTCTGGTGATTGAACACATTGAGGGAGCCGGTTACATAGATTTCAAGGGCCGTGGCGATATACTGGGCTTCCTTTTCCTCCTGTGAACGGAGCAGGTTATATAGGTCCTCCAGTATGGGCATATTCTCCGGGCGCGGGTCATTGAGGTAGGTCTGATAGACCAGACGCACACAACGGTCGATGATGGTTTTCTGCACCGGCTGCAATCCGTCCTTACCGCCCACGATCAGCTCACACAAGCTGAGGATAAAGTCAGACTTGAGGGACAGCGGGCTTTCATCATCCGAATAGTCCAGGTTCAGATCCATCGGATTGATGTAGTTGGTTGAGGTAGGCGAGATCTTGATGACCTGCCCATGCAGACGATCCACCAGGGGTGCGTACTCCGCTTCCGGGTCACAGATGATGACATCATCATTGGTAAGCAAAAAGCAGTTGGCAATCTCACGCTTGGCGCTGAAAGACTTACCGGAACCCGGCGTACCCAAAATCAAGCCGTTGGGGTTTTTCAGCAGCTTTCTATCCACCATGATGAGGTTGTTGGACAGGGCATTGATGCCGTAGTACAGGGCTTCCTTGCCGTTCTGGAATAATTCCTGTGTGGTGAATGGTACAAAGATAGCCGTAGAACTGGTGGTCAGCCCTCGCTGAATCTCGATCTGATTGAGTCCCAGGGGCAGACAGCTCATCAGCCCTTCTTCCTGCTGGAAGTCCAGCCTGGTCAGCTGACAGTTATACTTCTGGGCAATAGAGCCTGCCTGAAAGATGTTGTTGCCAAGCTGACGGGGATTGTCCGCTGTGTTCAGCACCAGAAAGGTCAAAAGGAACATTCTCTCGTTGCGACTCTGCAAATCCTGCAAGAGTTTTTTCGCTTCACTGCCGTAGGTAGCAAGGTCAGATGGAATGATGTCCATGTCGTATCCGGCGCGGACTGCTTTTTTCTGTTCCTCGATCTTACTGCGGTCCAGGTCGGTAATCTTTCGCTTTACCGTTTTGATGGCTTTCACCTGATCCACCGACTGAATGTGCATACTCACAATGAGCGAGCTTTCCATATCCAGAAAATCAGCCAGCAGACGGTCATTCAGCTCCGGTGCGAGAATCTGCAAAAAAGAAACAGCCCCGTATTTCTTGCCCATACGGAACTGCTTGCCGGTGCGGAACTCAAAGGAGCTTGGTGCAATAAAATCCTTTGTGGACAGACCGGAAGGGGCCAGCCAGTCCCATTCAAACTGAAATGGGAACTGTTCGTCCATGTGGAATACTGCATGAAGCTGAGAAAGCCTTTCTTTACCGTCCAGCGTTCTGGCAGCTACACCAAGACGCTTGAAGTTGTTGAGTATATCGGTCTCAATACGCTCCAGACGGGGCTTGGCGGCTTTGATGCTGTCAGCGTTGATACCAAAGGTCAGGTATTTGGTCTTGATGAGACCGTTGTTGCCTCTGACCAGCTGATTTTGCAGCATCGTGGTATATTCCTCACGGATACTGTCAAAGGCATCCCCCTGGGGCGGAATGGAAATGGAGTTGGCAAAGGTCTCCTCCGATGCCGCAAGGTTCAAAAAAGACAGCTGGAAGTGAATCGAGCTGTCGAAATAATTGAGGAAATCACACCAGCCCTCAAAGATCGCGGTCTTATCTTCATTTTGGGAGAGCTGATAGTTGATGTCCTGAAACTGAATGGTCTTTGTGTAGTGGCTGTCCGATATGCGGCAGATTCCGTCCGGCCACATCCGTTCATAAGGGATACTGTCCTGCGCAGATTTTCCTTTTTTGTCCGTGCGGTTAGCGCGGGCAATGGCCGCTTCGATCTGCTTCTTATCGGCGCGGGACAGCTTTTTCTTTGTCTTTACCGGATGCACGGTCTTTTCTTCCGGTTTTCCCAGCAGACGGCGCAGCCAGCTTTTCATTGCGGTGAACAATGTCATACACCTCCTTATCGAGCATTTCCTGCCGCTTTAATACGGCATAAAAGTTATTGGTCTGGTAGGGACGCTGCTTGGGACGGATCACAGCTACTTTGAGGATGTTGCCGACGATCTTTTCCAGGGGCTGTCCATGCTTTTCATACATTGCCAGCAGGAAGAAGGGCATCATGACCAGCATCATACACATGGCAGCCATGCTGTTTCCCGCAGGCTCACGGAGCCACAAGAACAGCGGTACACCTACAAGCGCCCCGGCGGTAAAGCAGACCAGCTGCCTTCGTGTCAGATTGAACATGACCTTGGTTTTGACTTTGGTTAAATCTTTGGGTACGGGTACATAAGCCATATTATCCACCTCCTTTATGGGAATGAAATAGAGCTGTCCACTTCATTTCCCCACACATCCCAACCGGGTGTGGATTGACGAGCAAACAGTTCTATGCGCGGGAGATCACCCATCAATGAGACAATGCGTTCTCTGGCTTCCTGCGGTTTTTTTGAATGTTCTTCAATGTGAGAGACAATGACCTGATGAACAGCTGCGTTTATACGCTTGGGATGTCCTTTCGTTGCGAGGATACAAAGTTCCACATTGGAGCGCGTCCAATATCCCATTCCCCAGAACAAGCTATCTGCCTTTCGATTTTGCTTTACCCAAACAAAGCCGACGGTTTTATAGGTAAATCCCCATGCCTTCAGAACTGAGAGACCTTCCAGTAAACATGGAATCGTGACCCATAAAAACAAGGCACAGTCTTTATCCGCCAAGTTGCCTACTGGCAGCGCACAAATATCCTCGATACTCATGGTCGGATAGTGACTTTCTGCACTGCGTCCCAATCCTTTCTTGGAATATACTTTGTAGTTCCATGGCGGGTCTGCGTAAATGATTTGATATTTTTTCATACAGAACCCTCCTTTAGTGCGCCTGAAAGACTGATTTTGCGAGACTGCCGGTTTTGAACAGCGTAAAGCACAGCAGTACGGTGTAGCCCACGCAGCTCCAGATTGCCATGATGATGTCATCTTCCA
>ONZT01000523.1_pt1 | contig 30084 bp, 32 predicted proteins | sample 1671571 | NCBI WGS metagenome assembly ONZT01 (sample SAMN06348170, study PRJEB24527) | human gut metagenome | biome: human gut; feature: ankylosing spondylitis patient; material: feces | host: Homo sapiens | place: China | collected 2015-10
CGCTGGCGTTCCGGGGCTCCATTTCCATGGGCGATTTTATACAATTTTTCCAAGCATTTCTTGGTCAACCTGCCACCCGGCAGCTTCCGCGCAGTACAAAATTTCTGCTGTTCCGGCACAAAAGGGGTGCGAATGCTTTTTTCGTTCATAACTTTGTGATACCATACCTCTATAAGCATATCACTCAGACGGAGATCCTGCTATGGAACACTACGATTGGAACGAGGGCTGGCTGTTCACCCCTACCTTTGACCCGGCGCTGGTGCGCCCGGAATGCCCGGAGCTTTCCCTTACCCCGGTGCGGCTGCCCCACACGGTCAAGTCTCTGCCCTATAATTATTGCAATGAAAACGACTACCAGCGCCTGTGCGGCTACCGGCGGGAGTTTTTTGCGCCCAAAGAGTGGCTGGGCCGCACCGTGCTGCTTACCTTCGGGGCAGTGGCGCACGATGCCACCGTGTTCTGCAACGGGCGGCGGGTGTTCCACCACGGCTGCGGCTATACCGCCTTTACGGTAGACCTGACCGGCGCGCTGCGTCTGGGGCAAAAAAACGTGGTGGCTGTGCGCTGCGACAGCCGAGAGGATCTGAACATCCCGCCCTTCGGCGGGCAGCTGGATGCGCTGACCTACGGCGGCATCTACCGCGCCGTCAGTCTGGATATCAAGGAGCCTGCCTATCTGCGGGACGTGTTCATTGAAGCAAAGGCCGAGGGCGATTTCCGCATCTACACCGCCACCGTGGGCGAGACGGTCGGCTGCACCCTGCAGGCCGAGATCCGCAGCCCCGCCGGGAGCCGGGCGGTGTACAGCGGCGAGCTTTCCCTGCCCATCACCGGCACGCTGAACAACGTGCACCCGTGGAGCTTAGAGCACCCTACCCTGTACACCCTGACCGTGTGGCTCATCCGCCCCGGCACCGGCGGTCTGCCCGACCGGGTGCTGGACGAAAAAACGGTGCGGTTCGGTTTCCGCACCGTGCAATTCGTGGCAGGCGGGCTGTACCTGAACGGACAGCGGGTGGAGCTGCGCGGCCTTGACCGGCACCAGAGCTACCCCTATCAGGGCTACGCCATGCCGGACAGCATCCAGCGGCTGGACGCCCAGCTGCTGAAAAAGGAGCTGGGCTGCAACGCCGTGCGCACCTGCTATGCGCCCCCCAGCCCGGCGTTTCTGGACGCCTGCGACGAACTGGGTCTGCTGGTGTTCCCCGAAATGCCCGGCTGGCAGCACATCGGTGACGAAGTGTGGCAGGCGCAGGCGCTGCAAAACTGCCGGGAGATGGTATGCCAGTACCGCAACCATCCCAGCATCTTTTTGTGGGGTGCCCGCATCTGCGGCAGCCCCGACAACGAAGCCTTTTATAAGCGCACCAACGAAGCCATCCACCGGCTGGACCCCACCCGCCCCACGGCGGGCACCCGCAGCACCCGCAAGAGCCAGCTGCTGGAGGATGTGTACGCCTACAACGATTATTCCTACGCCGGGCGCGGTACAGGCTGCGAGAATCGCGCCGCCGTGACCCCCGACACCCGCAAGGGCTACCTCATCAGCGAGTTCGGCGGACAGAACTTCCCCGCCAAGCCCTTTGACGATGAACCTCACCGTCTGGTGCAGGCGCTGCACCACGCCGCCGTGCTGAATGACAGCATTGCCCAGCCGGGCGTGGCGGGCAGCTTTGGCTGGTGCATGACCGACTACAACACCCACCGGGAGTTTGGCAGCGGCGACCGCATCTGCTACCACGGCGTGATGGATCTGTTCCGCAACCCGAAGCTCTCTGCCGCCGTCTACGCCAGCCAGAAAACGCCCCGTGCACCCTCCGACATCGTGCTGGAGGTTTCCTCTGCCATGACGCTGGGTGACCTGCCCGGCGGCGCAGCCGCCGCCTGCTGGGTGTTCACCAACGCCGAGAGCGTGCGGCTGTACCGCGGCAACGACTTTGTGGCCGAGTTTGGCCCCGACCGCCGGGGACGCTTTGCCGCCCTGCCTCACCCGCCCATTGAGATCAATGATTTTGTGGGCTCCCTGCTGGAAAAGTATGAGGGCATGGATCACGCCACCGCCGTGCAGACTGCCGCCATCCTCAATGAGCTGCGGCGGGACGCCATGGCGCTTTCGCCCCTTTCCAAGGCGCGGATGCTCTCGCTGCGGCTGAGCTGGAACGAGCTGCTGCGGATGTACTACAAGTACATCGGTGTGCTGGGCAGCTCCGCGCCGGTGTACCGGTTCGAAGCGGTGTGGCATGGCCGCGCCGTGCGCACCGTGGTGCGGGAGCCGGTGCAGAGCGTCCGGCTGGAGTGCACTGTGCACAACCCCCTGCTGACCGATGGTCCCACATGGGACTGTGCCGCGGTCAGCCTGCGCGCCATCGACCAGAACGGCAACCTGTTGCCCTACTGCGGCGAAGCCGTCTGCCTGTCCGTGGAAGGGCCGCTGAAAATTCTGGGCCCCAGCGTGGTGCCCCTGCGGGGCGGCATGGCGGGCACCTACCTTGCCACCACCGGCGAAGCCGGACGCGCCGTGCTGCACTGCCGCATGGAAGGCGCGCTGGACACCGAAGCAGTGCTCACTGTGCGCAGCCGGGAAGGGTAGACTCACTTAAAGTCCGTCCTTTCATGATAGATTTGCAGTCTGTTCAAAATTTTATCATGGTTGGCTGATATTCTAGAGGTACAAAGTATTCCGCAGGGCGGCGCTGCTGCCCTGCGTTTCCGTGTGTAAAGCCCCAGAGAAAAGGATGCGAAAACCCATGAGAGAAAAATTCCGTCAATTCATGATCGGGCGCTACGGCACCGATGGCCTGAACCAGTTTTTGAGCATAAGCTCCATCGTGATGCTGCTGGTATCGCTGCTCACCCGCGTTTCCCTGTTCACATGGCTGGGCGCGGCACTGCTGATTTTGTGCTACTACCGCAGCCTGAGCCGCAACATCTCCAAGCGCACCGAGGAGAACTACCGCTTTTACAGCCTGAAGGATCGGTTCAATAACAAGTTCCGCAGCCTGAAGGAGCAGTGGGCCAACCGCAAGCTGTACCACTACTACCGCTGCCCTCAGTGCCGCCAGAAGCTGCGGGTGCCCCGGGGACGCGGACGCATCCAGATCTCCTGCCCGCGCTGCGGCACCCAGTTCATCAAAAAGAGCTGAGCCGCCATGTTCGGATATGTGATTCCGGATCGGGCCGCCCTCAGCCCCGAGGCGCAGAGCCGCTACCGCTCGGCCTACTGCGGGCTGTGCCGCCGCATCGATGCTCTGCACGGGCTGCGGGGACGGTTCAGCCTGAGCTATGACCTGACCTTTTTAAATATCCTGCTGTGCAGCCTGTATGAGGGCGAAACGCCCGCAGACAGCGGCATCGACCGCTGTCCCGTCCACCCGGTGCATGGTGTACTTTGGCGCAGCGCCGACCCTACCGACTACTGTGCCGACCTGAGCGTAGCGCTGCATTACTATAACGCACAGGACAAATGGCAGGACGACCATAACCTGCTGGCGCTGGGGTACAGCGCCCTGCTGGACAACAGCACCGCCGAAGCCGCTCTGCGCTGGCCGCGGCAGTGCAATGCGATCCGCGCCTGTCTCGCAAAGCTTGCCGAGTATGAGGCCGCCGGTAGCACCGACCTTGACGCGGTGTCCGGCTGCTTTGGTGCGCTGATGGCAGAGCTGTTCGACTACCGGCAGGACCGCTGGGCACCGGAGCTGCGCAGCATCGGCTTCCATCTGGGCAAGTTCATCTACCTGCTGGACGCCTACGACGACCTGCCCCGCGACAAGCGCCGGGGCGCGTACAACCCCCTGCGGGAGCTGAGCACCCACCCGGACTACGAGGAAGAGATGCTGGACATCTTTGAGCTGCTGCTGGCACGCTGTGCGCAGAACTTTGAGCGTCTGCCCTGCGTGGAGGACGCGGACCTGCTGCGCAACATCCTGTATTCCGGCGTGTGGCTGAAATACAACTGCAAAAACGCAAAACGCACCGGAAAGCCCGATGCGTCTTGATTTTGTGCCGATGTTCCGGTAAAATAAAACGGATGCGGTGCAGCGGTGCTGTACCGTCAGTATAATGAGTGAGGAAGTATACCGAGCATGAGAGATCCCTATGAGGTGCTGGGCGTTCAGCGCGGCGCAAGCGACGACGAGATCAAAAAAGCATACCGCGCCAAGTGCAAGCGCTGGCACCCGGATTTGAACCCCAACGACCCCACGGCCGAGGAGCACTTCAAGGAGGTGCAGGCCGCCTACGACGCCATTACCAAGGGCGATACCGGCCCCCAGATGGGCGGCAACCCCTACGGCGGCTACCAGCAGCAAAGCTATAACCGGCAGAGCTACGGGCAGCAGGGCTATGGGCAGCAGAACTACGGTTACACCGGCTTTGATGGCTTTGACGGGTTTGAAGGCTTCGACCCCTTTGGCTTTGGTTTTGGCTTTGGCGGCTACCAGCAGGCCGGGCCCAGCGCCTCCGGCGCCGACACCCCGGAGATGCAGGCCGCCCGCAACTTTGTGGCCAGCGGCCGCTACGTCGAAGCGCGCCGGGTGCTGGACGGCATGACCGGCCGCAATGCGCGGTGGTATTATCTCTCCTCGCTGGCCAATCAGGGGCTTGGCAAAAGTGTGGACGCTTTGCAGGACGCCCGCCGCGCCGTGCAGCTGGACCCGAACAACACCGAGTACCAGATGCACCTGCGCCGGATGCAGAACCCCGGCCAGACCTACCGCACCCAGACCACCTACGCCCAGCCCGGCGGGCTTTTGCGCTGGTGCTGGAGCATGATTTTGCTGAATCTGCTGTGCAACTGCTGCTGCGGCGGCTGGGGCTTCCGTGGGTTCAGGATGTGATATGATTTTATACCAAAAAAGGCTGCTGCACGCACGGTGCAGCAGCCTTTTTCTGTTTGCCGATGTGATGAGCTGTGCCCCTCCCCGTGAAAAAGTCAATCGGGAAAATTGCGAAGGCCATTCAGGATCGTTTTGTATTCATTTTGGCAAAGGCCTGCCGGACATCGCCGGAGAAATACAGCGTGCCCAGTGCACACACCGGGCCTTCGCCGCCCAGTTCTTCCGCACGCGCTACACCGGCCTCGATGCTGTCCGCAGCCTCGGCGGTGCAGCCGTAGGCGCGGATATGCTCCGCCAGCGTCTGCGCCGGCATGGCGCGGGGGTTGTGCGCTGTCACGGTCACGAACCGCTCAGCCAGCGGCGCCAACAGCGCCAGCATCTCGTCCACGTCCTTGTCTGCCATAATGCTGACCAGAAAGACGAATTTCTGCCCGGGGAAACGGTCTTCGAGGCTCTGCACCGTGGCGCGCATCCCGTGGGCATTGTGACTGCCGTCCAGCACAAAGGCCGGGCTGTGGCGCAGCAGCTCAAAGCGCCCGGGCCAGCTTACCTGCTCCAGCCCGGTGCGGATGGCGCTTTCCGGGATGTTCCAGCCCTGCTGCCGCAGCACCCGCAAGGCGGTGATGGCCAGCGCGGCGTTGCGGGGCTGATAGCTGCCGATGAGCGGCAGCCGCACCCCGTCCAGCCCGTCAAAGCTGAAGGTAACTGCGTCCAGATCCCCGCCGGTGATCTGCAGCTTTGCAAAGTCCACCTCCGTAAAGGGAGCGTGCTGCTGTGCCGCCACCCGGCGCAGCACGGTGTCTGCCTCCGGTGCGCCGCCGTAGCTCACCACCGGACAGCCCGGCTTGATGATTCCCGCCTTGGCAGCGGCGATATCCGCCAGCGTAGGGCCCAGCTCCTTGACGTGGTCCATGCCCAGTGCGGTGATCACCGCGCAGGCAGGTTTTTCGATGACATTGGTGGAATCCAGCGTGCCGCCAAGCCCCACCTCCAGCACCACGATATCACACTGCTGCTGCGCAAAATAGAGCATCCCCAGTGCGGTGATGATCTCGAACTCGGTGGGCACGTCCTCCATGGCATCGGCGGCGGGCTTTACCTGCTCCACCAGCTTTACCAGCGCCTCGTCCGGGATCTGCTGCCCGTTGATCTGGATGCGCTCGTTGAACCGGTTAATGAAGGGCGAGGTATACAGTCCCACCCGGTAACCGGCGGCTTGCAGGCAGGAAGCCAGCATCGCCGCCGTGCTGCCCTTGCCGTTGGTGCCCGCCACATGGACGAATTGCAGCTTTTTGTGCGGATCGCCCAGTGCAGCCAGCAGGGTGCGGGTACGGGTAAGCCCGGGCTTATGCCCCGCCCACTGCACCGCGTGGATGTATTCCATTGCCTGTTCGTAGTTCATAGATACTGCCTCGATTCAAGGAATAATATTAAAAATTTCGGAACACCGGAGCGTCTGCAGACGCTCCGGTGTTCCATTTTACGAATCTCTTACTTCTTTGCCAGCTTCATCAGGCTGCGGTTTTCCAGCAGGATGCGCAGCAGCACAACGTTCACGGCGCTCAAAATGAGGGCGTTGGGGATACGCACTGCCAGCGTTGCCCACGGGTAGCCGTAGAACAGGCGCAGCGCCAGCGAGGTGATGACCATAGAGCCCACAAAATGCCCCAGCAGCACGCTGGCTGCAAGCCGCAAATTTGTGGAAAGGCGGTTCAGCTTCTGCCACGCAAAACCTGCCACCAAGCCGATGGCACCCGCACCCAGTGTGATGAGCGGGTTGATGGCGTAGCCCGCCAGCACACCGCCGATAATATCGGCCACCGCGCCCACCGCAAAGCCTGCGCCGGGGCCGAACACCACCGCTGCCAGCAGCACTGGCAGACTGCCCAGATTGAACCGGACGAAACCGGTGGAGATGCTGAGCACCCGGCTGAACACGATGCTCATGGCTACCAGCAAAGCCAGCATGGTCAGGGTACGCACCGAAGTTTTTTTGTCGTTCATTGTAGTTGTCCTCCTTAAAAAGGAACAGCAGGCAGGACGCAAAAACGCCCTCCCCTGTGACAGACCGCACAAAGGAGGGCGTGAATTCCAACAACATTCACTTCCGGGCAAAAACCGCAGACGGCTCTCGCCTGCACCCAAGTCCATGCAGTAGCGGGATGCAGACCCTGCACCGCGGTCAATACCTTCGTCCGCAGCACAACTCCCCGTTGATGCGGCACTTAACGCGCAGGGTCTTACTCTGTTGATGATGCCATTATAATCCTTTTTTTGCTGCACTGCAAGCACCCAAACAGACATCTTTGCCAAAGGAGCGTTTTTATTTTTGGCAGTGTTGTATAAACGTAAGACTTTTGCTTGCCTGTCTCCCTCTTTTCTTTTGGCGCAGAACGTGGTAAGATGAACACAAGATACCAAAGGGGAAACTGCCCCGGAAAGGAAATTTTCCATGAAATTCAGCGAAATGACCTATACCCGCCCCGACATCGACGCCCTGCTGGCGCGGTGCAAACAGCTGGCCGCCAAGGCCGCTGACGCCCCGGACGGTGATGCCCTCATTCAGGTGTACTACGAGCAGAGCCGCGCCTTTGCAGACTACACCACCGCCTCCCAGCTGGCGAACATCCACTACACCTGCGACACCCGCGATGCCTACTGGAAGGCCGAGCAGGATTTTTTTGATGCCAACGGCCCTGCCGTGACCAACGCCAGCGTGGAGATCAGCCGGGCGTTTCTGGCAAACCCCTATGTGGAAGCGCTCACCGAACACTTCGGCACCACCTGTGTGGCCGGTATGAAGAACGCTGTGCTGGGCATGGACGACCGCACCGTGGAATTGCAGCAGCAGTTCAATGCGCTGGTCAGCCAGTACCAGCAGATCTACGGCGGCGCGCTGGTGGAGCTGGACGGCAAGCAGCTGACCATCCCCCAGCTGGGCCCCTACAAGGAGGATCTGGACCCCGCCGTGCGCCGCGCCGCCTACGAAGCCGAGGCCGGTTACTTTGACGCCCATCGGGACGAGCTGGACGCATTGTACACCAAGATCGTCAAGAACCTGAACCAGCAGGCCAAGGTGCTGGGCTACAAGGATTACAGCGAGCTTTCCTATGTGCGCATGAACCGCATCGGCTACGGACAGGCTGAAATTCAGGCCTTCCGGGATCAGGTGGCAAGGGACGTTGTACCCGAGCTGCAAAAAGTGATGGCTATGCGCGCCAAGCGCACCGGCATCACCCACCCCACCTTTACCGACCTGCCCATCATCTTCAAGGACGGCAACCCCAAGCCCATCCCGGGCTATCAGGCACGCATGGACGCCGCCCGCACCATGTACCACGAGCTGAGCCCCGAGACTGCCGAGTTCATCGACTTTATGCAGGACAACGAGCTGTTCGATGTGGAAAGCCGCCCCGGCAAGATGTCCGGCGGCTACATGACCAGCCTGCCCAGCTACAAAGCGCCCTTCATCTTTGCCAACTGGAACAATACCTCCGGCGATGTGGACGTGCTGACCCATGAGTGCGGTCACGCCTTTGAGGGCTATGTGGCCGAGCGCGACCCCAACGTGCCTGCCGATCTGGAATGCCCCGCCATGGAGAGCGCCGAGATTCACTCCATGGCCATGGAGTTCCTCACCGCGCCGTGGCACCACCTGCTGTTCGGTAAGGACACCGAGAAGTACGCCCTGCTCCACGCCGAGGACAGCTTTGTGTTCCTTGCCTACGGCTGCGCCGTGGACGAGTTCCAGCACATCATGTACCAGAACCCGGACCTGACCCCCGACCAGCGCAACGCCGAGTGGCTCAAGCTGGAAAAGAAGTACCGCCCGTGGATCGATTTTGACAATCTGCCCTTCTACGGGCGCGGTGCAGGCTGGCAGCGCCAGCTGCACATCTACGAGTGCCCCTTCTACTATATCGACTACTGCCTGTCCACCATGGCCGCCTTGCAGTTCTTCCTGCTGAGCCTTGACGACCACAAGGACGCTTGGGAGCGCTACCTCAAACTGGTGCGCCGCGCCGGTCTTGCCAGCTACACCGAGCTGCTGCAGACCGCCGGGCTGAAGGTGCCCTTTGCCGAAGGCAGCGTCAAGGGCATTGCCCAGCAGATGACCCGCTGGCTGGAAGAGCATCAGGTGGGCTAAAGTCGTTTCGTGACTGCGTCAGGGCGTTTCGTGTCAGTTTTCTTGCTTTTCCGCCGGACTGCGGTATACTGAAGTCAGAGATTCCCCTTCGAAAATGGAAAGGAGTACTGACTTATGAGATCTTCCCGTTTGTTCCGGCGCGTCGTTGCCGGTCTGTGCGCTGCCGCCATGCTGTGCGGCGGCATGATCGCCTCGGCTGCTGCGCCCGCACTGCCCGCCGCCCCTGCTGCGGTGGAAGCTACCAACGCCGCCCCCAGCGATGCCGAACTCAAGACCGCTTTTTCCAAGTTCACCGTCACCTACGATAAGGAGACCGGCGGCTGGGATCTTTCCTCTCCGCAGGAGCAGGCCAGCATGGATAAAAAGTCCTGCGGGCTGTACCCCTATATGTTCGTGCAGGATGACGGCATTGCCTTTAATATGATCCTGACCTATATGGGCAGCAAGAAGCTGGACATCAAAACGGTCAACGTGACTGCCGATGACAACATGTACACCTTCACCTGTGACGAGGAGTACGGCGGCGGCTACGATCAGGATATGGGCCGTTGGTTCGACATGGAGCTGTTCCAGCTGAGCGATGAGGAGATCAGCTGGCTGAGCGAGTGGCTGAACGCCAAGAGCGTCACCGCCGTATTCGTTGGCCGGGACGGCACCACCCAGAGTTACGCCCTGACCAAGGAGAACCGCACCGCCATTCAGGAGATGGTCACCGCCTACAACCTGATGCTCTCCTCCACCGTGGAGCAGTGCGAGCCTATCCTGACCAGTCTGGCAAAGTAAACGCATTTCCAGAGTCCCCGGAGCGTCTGCGGATGCTCCGGGGATTTTTGCGCATTTTTTTACTTTTTTGCAAAAAATGCTTGCAAAGCCGGTCAAGCTGTGCTATACTTATCGAGCTGTGATGTGCTGCTATAGCTCAGTTGGTAGAGCGCATCCTTGGTAAGGATGAGGTCTCCAGTTCGAATCTGGATAGCAGCTCCAGCTTAACCGCCCCGAAGTCTTAGGACTTCGGGGCGGTTTTCGTTTATCCTTTCAGCCGCACTGCAAAAATACCGCCGCACAACTGTGCGGCGGTATTTTTCATTCTTCCCCGTCGGGGATATTTTCTGCGTCCAGCAGATACTCGGTCTCGGTCTGCTGTTCCATCTGCTGCGCGGTCCAGTCCAGCTGCACAGCGCCGCTCAGGTCCAGCGAGTAGTCCTCGGTGTACAGCAGACTGCCGGTGTTCAGGCTGCTTTCTGCCGGGCTGCGGGCATCCCATGTAAAGTGCAGACTTTCCGGCGGCACGGTGCACTGCTTTGCCAGCGCGGTCAGGGTGTAGCAGTCCCGGGCAAAGGCAGCGGCGCTGTCGTAAGGGCCGAACAGCTCCACGGTCAAGGTCAGGTAGACATCCCCGGCGGGCAGGGCGGCGGCCTGCTGCAAGGTTTCGGCCTGCGGGCCGCTCAGGAACATTCTGCCGCTGATATCCCGGATGGCAATATCCTGCGCATCCTGCTTGCAGGCGGTGTACAATTCGTCAATGGCCTGCGTACTCAGTCGGTTCATGACTTGCTGTTTTTCGGGTGTCAGCTCGTCAAACATCACGGGCAGCATCGCCATGCAAAAGCAGCCCGCCATCAGCACCAGACAGACCAGCACGGACACAAAATCGTACTTCCAGCGGCCGGGGCGGGCGGCAAAGAAGAGCACCTCGCACCCCAGCAGCACCAGCGCCACCGCCGGGGCGATTTTCAAGGTCAGCTGCACATCAAAGCCCGGCACAAAGAAATACAGCAGGAAGAACACGCCCGCCGCAATGAGGCACGCGCCCAAAGTCAGGCTGCCCACCCGGCGCAGGGGCTTTTCTGCGGGCTTGCGCTCCGGCGCGGGCACACTGCCCGGCTGTGCCGTCAAGGGGGTCTTATTCTGCTCGGTCATCGTCATCCTCCGCAGGGGTCTCGTCCTGCTCTGCGCCGGTCACCGGCTCCCCCAGCAACGCCGAAAGCTCCGGCATGGCAAAATGGGTATCCGTGTCCGCGGTGTCTGCGGCTTCCTCAGCCTGCGGCGCAGCCGTGTAGGCGTGGAAGTCCTCGGGTTCCTCGGTCTCCTCTTCAGGGGGCTGCTTGCCCTTTTTGTTTTTCGGGCCGCGCACCAGCCACATACCGCACACGATCAGCGCCACGCAGACCACGATCTGCGGCAGAGCATCCAGCATCAGGTAGATGGCGCGGAAAACCGGGTTATCCTGTCCCCAGCGCCACATCACATCGCCCAGCACCCGCATGATGATGTTGTTGTAGAACACGATGGCGCCCAGCGCGATGAGCCCCCAGCCCACCAGCTTGTGGCTCTCGCCCATGAACTGGGTCATGCGGGCATCGTGCCAGTTAAAGTGCACCAGATAATCGTCCTCCGGGGCTTTTTCTGCCGCCAGCTGCGCGCGGAGGTTCAAGGTATCGAAAAAGCTGTACATATACACAACGATGCAGCCGACTACCAGTGCGTCCAGCCCCGTGGTGCTGCCTAGGATAATAAACAGGCAGAACATGGTGATGAGCGAGAGCCCCCGCTTCATATAGCCCTGATACATCTGCCCCGCACCGGGGATGCAGGCAAACAGCAGGGTCAGGATCCCGTTTTTCTTCATAATCAGTTCCCTCATTCCTCAGTGGTGTCTGCACTGTGGTGCAAAAGCACGTCCAGTGCATCGGATAGTTTTTCGGTCAGCTGCTTTTTGTCCTCTATGGGCTTGCCCAGCGGAGCGGTGGAGGGCTGCGGGGCCTTGTCGTTCACCGGCTTGCCCAGCAGCTCCGGTTCGGTCTGCTGTGTGGTCTGCGGCAGCCATGTGTTCAGCTGCTGCCCGGTGTGCAGGATCTGTTCCAGCGTACCAGTGCGCCACATGGTCAGCGCCAGCACGGCGGCTACGGTGGCCACAGCGGCGCGTCCCCATGTGTTCTGCATCAGCCGTATCCAGATGGTGCCCATCACCGCACCCCGGGCGGAGCGCGGCGGCTGTTCCAGCACATCGTCGGTCAGCAGAGCGGTGTAGCGGTCCATGCAGCGGTCGCAGTAGGCAAGGTGCTCGGCGGCTTCCAGCCGTTGCGTTTCGTCCAATTGTCCACCGACCAGCGCCTGTAAGCCTTCCTCGCTCAGACAGCCTTTTGCGTCAAACAGTTCCATGTACGCTCCTCCTTTCACAGGGTATGCGGTCGTTTTGCAAGATCTGCTGCGCCAGCATCTTTTTGGCGCGGTAGACCTGCGCTTCCACCGTTTTGGGCGGACGTCCGCACAGTCTTGCAGCTTCGGCCATGGTGTGCTGCTCCAGCAACACCAGACGGCAGGGCGTGCAGTAGGGCTCGCGTAGGTTTAAGATCATTCCGGTAAGCTCTTCCTCGCCCAGTGCCTCCAGCACCTGCTGCTCCGGCTGCATACCGGGCGGCGCGCCCTCCAGCGCCAACACCTCGTCGCCGGGGGTGTTCATCTTGCGCACCCATGCGCTGCGCAGATAATCCTTGGCTTTGTTGGCCGCGATACGCGCCAGCCACTGCTTTTCAAAGCCGGGCGGGCAGCGGTCGATGGCCCGCCACGCCGCCAGAAAGGTCTCCTGCGTCAGATCCTGCGCTTCCTGTACATCCGGCACCAGCTGATGGCAGACCGTGTACACGAGCGCCTGATATTTCTGCACCATCGTGCTGAATTCCTGTGTTGTCAACGCGCTGCACGGCCTCCTTTCCGGTCTTGGATGCACTGCTCTGCGCCGCCCTTCTGTCTTTAATACGAGACAGCGGCGGCAGTTCCTGCAAAAAACTAAAATATTTTCAAACTTTTTCTTCTGCCGCAGATATGGTACAATAGCAGTATAGCACACAGGGAGGATTTTCGCCATGGCTTCTACCACCCGTCAGGCGCTTTTACAGGCGCTGAGCGCCGCCGGGGGCGCTTATATTTCCGGTCAGCAGCTGGCGCAGCAGCTGGGGGTCAGCCGCGCCGCCGTGCACAAGGCGGCGGCGGCGCTTACCGCGCAGGGCTATGCGCTGGAAGCCGTTTCCCGCCGGGGGTACCGTCTGCTGGGCGGCGACCCCTTCTGCGCCGAGGCGGTAGGCGATTACCCCGCCCCGGTGCAGCTGTACGACACGCTGGAAAGCACCAACCGCACCGCAAAGCTGCTGGCGCTGGAAGGTGCCGCCCACGGCACGCTGGTGCTGGCTGGCGGGCAGACCGCCGGGCGCGGGCGGCTGGGACGCAGCTTTGCCAGCCCGGCGGGCAAGGGGGTGTACTGCTCAGTAGTGCTGCGCCCGCCGCTGCCTGCCGCCAACGCCCAGACCGCCACCATCGGTGCGGCAGTGGCAGTGTGCCGGGCGGTGCAGACGCTGTGCGGGCTGGAACTTGCCATCAAGTGGGTGAACGACCTGTACTATAAGGGCAAAAAGGTGTGCGGCATTTTGACCGAGGCCGGTACAGACCTTGAAAGCGGCCAGCTGGAATGGCTGGTGGTGGGCATCGGGCTGAACCTGACCGCCACGTCAGAGGACTTTCCCCCGGAGCTGACCGCCAAAGCAGGCAGCTTATACCCCGGCGGCCCCGCCCCGGTAAGCCGGGCGGCGCTGGCGGGCGCCATCGGGCAGGAGCTGTTGGCGCTCTGCCCGGGCTTTGAATGTCTGGACGAGTACCGCGCCCGCTGCTTTGTGCCCGGCCACTGGGTGACCGTGTGCACCGGCACCGAGACCTATGCCGCGCAGGCGCTTTCCATCGACGATGCCGGGAGGCTGGTGGTGCAGCGGGAGGGCGGGCGCACCGAGGCGCTGCACTGCGGCGAGGTGACCATTCGCCCCACTAAGACGGAATAAACGGATACAAAAAGCCCGCCGGGCATTGCGCACGGCGGGCTTTGGTTTACAGTTTACTCTGCCTTGGTCTCCGGCTTTGCTGCGGGGGCAGCAGCGGGAGCGGCGGGCTTCACCACGGGCTTCGGGGGATTGGGGTCGTCCTTCAGCGGGAACAGGATGATGTGCTTGGGGCACTTCTGGGCGCACATACCGCAGCCCTTGCACTTGTCGTAATCGATGCGTGCCACGCCGTCCACAACATGGATGGCGTCGAACTTACAGGTGCGCTCGCACATGCCGCAGGCAATGCAGGAAGTGGTGCACAGCTTGTTTGCCACAGCGCCCTTATCCTTGTTGGAGCACATGACCACCGGCTTGCGGGGGCCGGCAGCGTCGATCATGATCACCTGCTTGGGGCAGATGTTGGCGCAGGCACCACAGCCGGTGCACTTGTCCTTGTCCACCTTTGCCACACCGTCCACGATGTGGATAGCGTCGAACTTACACACCTTGGTGCAGTCGCCCAGACCGATGCAGGCGAAGGAGCAGGCCTTGGGGCCGCCGTACAGAGCTGCCGCAGCAGCACAGGTCTGGATGCCCTTGTAGTCGTAGGCGGGCTTGCAGTGCTCGGAGCTGCCCTGACACTGCACAACAGCCTTCTTTTCTACGGCGCTTGCCTCGCCGCCCATGATCTTGGCAATGGCAGCAGCAGCCTTGGGGCCGCCGGGTGCACACTTGTCGCAGGGCACGCCGTCCAGAACAACAGCCTTGGCGTAGTCGGCACAGCCGGCGTAGCCGCAGCCGCCGCAGTTTGCGCCGGCCAGACAGGCAGAAACTTCCTCAATGCGGGGGTCTTCCTCCACCGCCATGAACTTTGCGGCAGCCACCAGAATGATAGCACCCACAGCGCCCACGATGGTGCACAGGATAACAGCAGATACAATATTCATAGTCCTGTTCCTCCCTTACAGCGTAACATTGAACAGGTTTTCGACGATGCCGCCGAAGCCCATGAAGGACAGGCTGGTGATTGCAGCTGCGATCAGGGTGATGGGCAGACCCTTGAAGGGTGCCGGAGGATCGCAGGCTTCCACGCGCTTACGCACACCGCTGAACATGACCATGGCCAGCATAAAGCCGCAGCCTGCGCCGATAGCGCAGATCAGAGCCTCAATGTAGGCGTAGCCGAAACCGTGTGCAGCCACATCGGCGCCGTAGTCGCCCACGACCAGAATGGTCACGGCCAGCACGCAGCAGTTGGTGGTGATCAGAGGCAGATAAACGCCCAGCGAGTTATACAGTGCAACGACGTACTTCTTGAGGAAGATCTCGATGAACTGCACCAGCACGGCGATGACCAGAATGAACACGATGGTCTGCAGGTAGCTCAGACCAGCCGGGTCCAGAATGAAGATCTGGATGGGGAAGGTAACGGCCGTTGCCATGAACATGACGAAGATGACAGCACCGGACATACCAACAGCGGAATCCAGCTTTTTGGAAACGCCCAGGAACGGGCAGATACCGTAGAACTTCACCAGCACATAGTTGTTGACAAGGATCATGCTGAAGAAGATCGCAGCGAGTTTGACGAGCATCTTATTCCGCCTCCTTCTTCAGATTGTCAAGATCACAGCAGCTCTTGCGCTCGATGCGGGCGTCCAGCTTGCCTTCCAGCCAGATGCAGCCTGCCATCAGGATGCCGTAGCAGAAGAAGGCGCCGGGAGCCTGCGTCATGATGGACACCTTGGCAACGCTTTCCGGAATGATCTGGAAGCCCAGCCAAGTGCCGCTGCCCAGGATCTCACGGATGGAGGCCATCAGGGTAGCGGTGAGGGTGTAGCCGAGGCCCATGCCCACGCCGTCCAGTGCGGAATCCACCACATTGTTCTTGCAGGCGAACATCTCGGCACGGCCCAGAATGATACAGTTGACAACGATCAGGGGCAGGAACACGCCCAGAGCGTTGTACAGGCTTTCCATGTAGGCCTGCATGAACATCTGCACGATGGTCACGAAGCCTGCAATGATAACGATGTAGCAGGGCAGATGCACCTTGCCGGGGATGACTTTCCGCAGCAGGGAGATCATGATATTGGAGCACACCAGCACGAAGGTGAAGGCGGCGCCCATGCCCAGTGCGCTGGAAACTGCCGTGGTAACGGCCAGAATGGAGCAGGTGCCCAGAACCAGACGCAGAACAGGGTTTTCTTTGATGATGCCGTTGGTAAGGATGCTTACCTTGGACTTATTTTCTTGTGCCATTTCTTACCAACCTCCTTTTATGCCAGCTCGTTGAAGCAGTTGATACAATCATTGATGGCAGCAAACAGAGCGGTGGACGAAATGGTTGCGCCACTGTACGCATCGAAATCCTGATTCATCACAATGTTCTTGGTGCCGTCCATGCCGTTGAACTGTGCCAGGAAGTCATCGGTGGACACATTGGAGCCGATGCCCTTGGTCTGGGTAGAAGCGTCCACCCAGATGCCGGTCTCGGCGCCGTTGGCGTCAAAGCCCATGATGACGGTCAGGATGCCGCCGTCAAAGCCCTTTTCCTCGGCCTTGATGGCAATGCCGCCATCGGGAGCCTTTACCACGCCGGTAACATTGGCGGTGGTGTAATCGGTAACTTCCTCCAGCGTAGCTGCGTCCGAAACAGAGGGCATCACGCTGACATAAGCAGCCAGCGTGGTGCGGCGGGTGTTCTCCTTGATAACGGGAGCGGTCATGCCGTTCACCAGAGCCAGCAGCAGGCTGACGATCAGAGAGATGACGGTCAGCACAACAATGGGCTTACCGGTGGTTTCCCAGCTGGAATTTGCAGTCTTACTCATTTGCCAGCACCCTCCTTCGCTTTCTTTGCAGGCTTTACATAGCCATACGGGGTCTGACGGGTCAGATCATTGATGTACGGGACCCACAGGTTCATGAACAGCAGTGCGAAGGACACGCCCTCGGTGTAGCTGCCCCAGTAGCGGATAGCAAAGGTAACGATGCCAAGGCAAACGCCGTACACCAGCTTACCCTTCAGGGTAAAGGGGCTGGTAACGTAGTCGGTAGCCATGAACACAGCGCCGAACAGCAGGCCACCGCTCAGCACGGCAACCAGTGCGCTGTGCAGATCCTTGGTAGCGATCAGGTAGAACACGAACACGCTGCCAACGTAGGAAGCAGGGATGGCGATGCTGATGGTCTTGGTAGCCACCAGATAGATCAGACCCAGCACGATGGCCAGTGCGCAGGTCTCGCCCAGCACACCGCCGTGGATGCCCATGAACAGGTCCAGCAGGCTCAGCTTGGAGGGATCTGCCACAGCCAGCGGGGTAGCCTTGGACAGCTGATCCACCGCTGCATCCGGGAACACCCACTTATTCATGGAGCCGGCAAAGCTGATAAACAGCACGATACGGCCCACCAGAGCGGGGTTTGCAAAGTTCATGCCAATGCCGCCAAACAGCTGCTTGACAACGATGATAGCCACCAGATCGCCGATGATCAGCTGACCGATGGGCATACCCACGGGCACGTTCATGGCCAGAATGATACCGGTGACCACAGCGGACAGGTCGCTGATGGGGTTTGCACGCTTCAGCAGCTTGCAGTACAGCCACTCAAAGACCACACAGGCCACCACGGAAACGGCGGTGACCAGCAGGGCGCGCACGCCGAAAATGATCGCAGAGGCAACCACGCAGGGGCACAGTGCAACGATCACGTTAGCCATCAGGCTCTGGGTGGTCTCGTCACTGCGGACGTGCGGGGAAGCCGAAACAATAAGCTTCGTATCCATTACTTATTGCCTCCTTTTTTGATTTCGCCAAGATAGAAGGCCTTGGCCAGACTCATCATCTGGGTGACCGGGCGCTTTGCCGGGCAGACGAAGGAGCAGCTGCCGCAGTTGAAGCAGTAGTCAGCGTGCAGCTTGCCCAGCTCCTGCACATCGCGGGCGGCGTAGGCCTGATTGACCTCCACGGGCTCCAGACCCATGGGGCAGTACTCCACGCAGCGGCCGCAGCGGATGCAGGGGTTGACCTGTGCAGGCTGTGCAGCTGCCTTGCTGAGCAGGATCAGACCGGAAGTGGTCTTGGTGGTGGGGTAGGAAAGGTTCTCCACAGCGGGGCCCATCATGGCACCGCCGGCAACCACCTTGCCCAGCTCGCCCTTGACGCCCACATAGTCCAGAATGTCCTGATAAGCGGTGCCCACGGGCACGACAACGTTCTGGGGCTTTGCGCAGGCATCGCCGTCCACGGTGATGGTACGCTGGACCACCGGCATACCGGTAGCCAGATACTTGCCCAGCGTGGAAACGCTGGTCACGTTCATCACGATAGCGCCTGCATCGGCGGGCAGACCGCCGTGGGGCACCTCGCGGCCGAGGCACTTCTCGATCAGGATCAGCTCTGCGCCGGTGCCGTAGACGCTGGGCAGGGGCTTGACCTCGATAGCGCTGTCGTCCTTGGTCTTTTTGCACAGCAGGTCGATGCATTCGGGCTTGTTGTTCTCAATACCAATGATGCACTTGGGAATGCCGGTATACTGCAGCACAGCCTTGATGCCGCGGATGATATCATCGCTGCACTCCAGCATCTCCTGCGTATCGCTGGTCAGCCACACCTCGCACTCGGAGGCGTTGATCAGTAAAGTATCCACCGACTGCTTGGGCTGCAGCTTCACATCGGTGGGGAAGCCTGCGCCGCCCAGACCGACCAGACCGCACTCACGCACGGCGGCAAGGAAGCTGGCCTTATCGGTGACTTCCGGTGCCTTGACAGCCGGGTCTACGGTCTGCTTGCCATCGGTCTTGATGACAACAGAATCGCACATACGGCCATTGGACAGACGGAAGGGCTCCACTGCAGCTACCGTACCGGAAACGCTGGAGTGGATGTTTGCGGAGACAAAGCCGCCCGCCTCACCGATCTTGGTGCCGACGAACACTTCATCGCCTTTTTTCACCAGTGCCTTGGCGGGTGCGCCAATGTGCTGGCTCATAAGGATGCGTACCTGCGCGGGCAGAGGCATCGGGATAGGTTTGCTTGCAGCAGTTGCCTTGTCATGCGGCGTATGCGCGCCAAGCGCCGCACGTTTCAGCTTGTTCAACATGGATTTCAAATCCCCCATTCTGCTTGAATTGCCATCCCCTCGCCCATGCAGGCGCACTGGTACAGGGACAGCAGCTGCTTAACACACTTATTGTATCATTTTGGCGCGGGAAGTCAACGACATCACGCCCCAAATGATGAATTTTCCTGAACTTTCTTATTCGTTTTCGCCGATTAGTTTTAACTAACCATCGTATTTTTCTTTTTGTTCTCCCCTACGGAAATCCATTTTCCTTTAAAGGCTTCCCCCGGAAGGGACAGATTCTCCCCGCGCCGGGGAGAAATGTCACCGCAGGTGACAAAGAGGGGAACAGCTGTCACCGCAGGTGACTGATGAGGGCGCAGGGCAGCAGCATTTTGCCTTAAATCTCTCCTTCTGCCGTTTGCCTTTGCTGCGGGAATATGCTATACTATACCTAACATGACAGGCGGAACGTCCCCCGCTCCGCTCCCGAACTTCACAAGGAGGCACCAAACCATGAAAGTTCTCAAAGCTCTGCTCGCCGTCCTCACTACACTGGCTGTCGCCCTGACCGCCATTCTGCTGTTCTGGCAGGATAAAAGCGCCCCGCGCTATATCCAGATCTACGAAAACGAGCAGTAATTATTTCTTGCAAAAACAGCACCCCGGCCAAGCGGTAAAACCGCCCGGCCGGGGTGTTTTTGCGTTATATTCTTAAATAAGTTCTTTCAGTCTCACTCTGCGCTTTCCAGAACAATGCCCACCATCACAATACCGTTATGACCGTTGTAATCTGCACACACAACTGCCAGATACTCTGCATTCGACAGCACAAAAGTATTGCGCCAGCCGCCACTAGACTCCAGCACCGATTTCAGCTGTGAAACGTCCTTCAGGTCAGACGAAACCGTATTAAACTTTCGGGTGGCTTCAATATCGATTTTCCGGCCGTCAATTTCGATGTTCTTCAATGCGCTCAGTGCATTTATTTCTGCTTCTTTAACTTTCTGACCATTCTCAGTCGTCTTGTCCGCTGCATATATCGCTGCTGCCTTTGCCGCCTCTGCAAACAGCGCTTCTACCTCCGGTGCTCTCTTCAGTGCATCCTTCTTGCTGTCGCTGCGCACGCCGTTGATCGTTGCGGCGATATCATCTGCCAATTTCGCATTCAGCTGTGCGCCGCCACCGCTGCAAGCGGTGAGCATAGCCAGCGCCAGCACCGCAGCCAGCGCAATTGCAACCAGTTTTTTGATACATTTCATAGGTTTTGCCCTCCTGTAAATAATAAATACCCCGGCAGACCACGCGGCCTGCCATAAAAGCAGTGTACCCCCCCCCGCATATATTTGTCAATTCACGAACTACACAAAAACGCCGCCGACTTTTCGTCAGCGGCGTTTGCGCGGTTTTAAATTTGCAGGTCAGTAAGTCACAACGACCGTAATATACTTACCATTACTGATTTGTTTCATGACAACACCAACATACTTTGCCTCAGCGCTGCGCACGATCCGACAATCACTATAATTCATCTTGTTCAAATCATACTTTTTCTGCCAGTCTTCCTTGGTCAAAGACTTCTCGCCCGAGGAGTTAGTTGTCGCTGCCAAATATCCGATGTAGCTTCTGCCAGCCACCTTAATGGCGTACAGCTCACGCATTTCTTCTTGGTAGTTTTCTTCCGAAATCAGGTTCAGCTTCTTCTTTTCCTGTACCGCTAAATATTTTTGGGCCACATCCGTTACAGCCGTGTTGATCTCCAGTGCCGACAGGCCATTTTCCGTCCGAACCGCATTGATGTTGTCCACGACCTGCTTTGTTTCTTCCGTTTCCTCCGGTACGCTCGGCGTACCGCCGCAAGCGGTAAGCATGGTCAGCGCCAGCACCGCAGCCAGCGTGATCGCAACCAGTTTTTTGATACATTTCATAGGTTTTGCCCTCCTGTAAATAATAAATACCCCGGCAGACCACGCGATCTGCCATAAAAACAGTGTATCCCCACGGGCGGCGGCTGTCAATGCACGAACCACACAAAAACGCCGCCGACTTTTCGTCAGCGGCGTTTGCGCATATCAGTAGGTCATCACAACCACCATAATGGGGTATTTATCCTTTGTTTTTTCGTCGGTGTTCTGCACAACGCCCACGCCCACAAGGGTGGCGCTTTCATCTCTGACCAGTGCCTTTTTCTGGTCGCTGCCCTTCTCTGCCCAGCCGCGGATCACGCTCTCTGTGGGATCCCCGCCGTAGCCGCCTACGCCCACCAGCTTTTTGCCCTTTACCGGCAGCTGGCTGATGTCGTTCCAGTCCTTCGTATACCGCTTGCCATTCGGGTCGTTGCTGTACTCGCCAAGCAGCCAGTCCAGCTGCAATTTTGCCATTTTTTCAGCCATGGCGCAGACCTCGGCGTCCATGGTCAGCGGGGTGTTATTGCCGTAGTCCTTGCGCACCGTGTTCAGTGCTTCCACCACTGCGGCCTTCTTTTGTTCCTCAGTCATTCCCTCGGTGGGTTCTTTACCGGTCTCCCCTGTACCCGGCTTGTCCGGCGCATCCGGTGCGGAAGGGCCGGAGGGCCCGCAGGCTGCTAAAAGCAGCAGCGCCATTGCAGCTGCAAGAGCCGCTGCCGTCCATCGTTTCCAAAGCTTCATCCGTGGTCCCTCGCTTTCTTCTTATGGGAGCGCGTTGCTTCCCAGTTTCATCTTACCCTCTGCTGCGGTGCGTTGTCAATGGGCAGATGCGCCAAAATCCAGAAGAAATATTTGTTAAGGCGTAAAAAAGGCAGTCTGCCTTTACGTCCCTCCTGTGAAAAAGCAGTTTCGAAACGCCCGCAGGCGTTTCGAAACTGCAAATAAAAATAATCTTTCCGCTGATACTGCGCAAAGCAGAGCGGAGCGCATTTCAAATCGTCCCCATCACGTAAAAAGGCTGCCGCACAGCCTGTGCAGCAGCCTTTCGGGCTCAGTAATCGTTTTCGCAGCCAAGCAGGAATTTCATGTAGGCAAAGGTGCGCTCACGCCCCAGGTCCCGCACCATGCACAGCAGTTTTTCCAGCAGTGCCCGGGTCTCCGGGTGCATCAGGTAGTGATCCTTGCTGCGCTGATAGTACTCCCACGCGGAGGCATCGGTGTACTTGTCGCCCAGATAGATCTGGCTTGCCGCCACCCGGTCGCACACCATCTCGCAGACGTACCGCAGGGGGATCTTCATGCCGGTCAGGCCGGTCTTGGTGGTGCTGTAATCGATCCAGTATTCCAGATGATGCTTGTTGCGCCCCTTGTGGTGCAGCCACGCCGAGGTGTAGCCCTTTGCCGCGCGCTCGGCCTCGTTGGGGCTGTGGTCGCCCTGATAGTAGATGCACCCGGGGATGAACTCGGTGGGGCTGTATTTGCTCAGGTCGTGGGCAAGGCCCTGCTCATACAACCCGCATTCAAAGCAGTATTTCATCACCAGCAGCTTGTGCCGGGTGATAGTCTCGAAATGACCTTTGATGTTCATGCTGTTATTCCCTCCACTGCACCGTAATGCGTCCCTCTTTCAGCCCGCGCAGATCATCGCTTTCGGAAAAATCCTCCCGGTCCATGGTCAGGTTGGGGTTGTAGTAGGGGTCATGCAGGATGTTCGCCTTGCCGTGCACATCGTACAGGCGCTGCTGCTCGGCGGCAAAGCGCCGTGCCTTTACCGGGTCTTTTTCGTCCCCGCCGCGGCTCTTGCTCTCGTAGTGGGTCAGCTGGGCGTAGGGCGTCCACGCAATGCGATAGCCTGCATCCCGCACCCGCAGACAGAAGTCCACATCGTTGAAGGCCACCGCAAAGGCTTCGTCCAGCCCCTTTACCTCGTCCCACACACTGGTCTTTACCAGCAGGCAGGCACCGGTCACAGCAGAAAAGTCCTGCACCGTGGCGGTGCGGAACAGATAGCCGCTGCCGCCGGCCTTTTTGTACTTGTGGCTGTGCCCCGCGTAGCCCCCCAGCCCGGTAATGACGCCCGCGTGCTGGATGGTCTCGTCCGGGTAAAAGAGCATGGCACCGCACACTGCCGCCCCGCCGGGGTGGGCGCATTGGCGCAGAAGTTCGGTGAGCCATTCGCTGCTGCGCACCTCCACGTCGTTATTCAGCAGCAGCAGATATTCGCCCGTGGCATATTTGCGGCCAAAGTTGTTGATGCCGGAAAAGTTGAAGCCCTTTTTCGGGTAGGTGACCACCCGCAGACCGTCGTAGCGCTGCTGCGCCTTTTTATAGTAGGCAAAGGTGGCGGGGTCGGTGGAGTTGTTCTCCACCACGATCACCTCAAAGTGTTCCCACTCGGTCTTTGTCCAGATGCTGTGCAGGCATTTTTCCAGATCCTCGGTGTGGTCCTTGTTGGGGATAAGGATGCTCACCTTGGGTTCGCCCACGATGTCCCACTTCACCCGGTAGGTGCTGGGGAACAAGCCGTCCTCCACCGTGCCGGTGCGCCCGGTGCGGGTCAGGTGGTCTGCCAGCGCCTTTTTGGCTGCTGCCGCCACATAGGGCTTGGCGTCTGCACCGCCGGAGGTAGACCCCGCGTGCACCCGCCAGTAGTAGAGCACCTGCGGCACATGGGCAGCACCGCCGGTCTTTTCCAGCAGCCGCAGGAACAGATCATGATCCTGACTGCCGTCGCATTCCGGGCGTTCGCCGCCCAGCTGCTCCCACAGCGCCTTTTTGAACACCGCCAGATGGCAGATGTAGTTGCAGCACAGCAGGTAGTCCGGGGCGTAGTCCGGCTTGAAGTGCGCCACCATGGGGCGGCGGATGCTCTTGGTGAACAGTGCTTCATCGCTGTACAGAAAACCGTCCGGTTCGCCGCGCTGCCGCAGCTGCAAGATGGCCTTGCCCATGGTGTACAGAGCATGGGGTGCCAGAATGTCGTCGTGGTCAGCCAGCGCCAGATATTCCCCTGTCGCCAGCTGCGCGGCGGCGTTGGTGTTGGCCGCAATGCCCTTATTTTCGATCTTTTTGTATACGATCTGTTGATTTTTTTGCTGATATTCCTTTACGATCCGCTCCACGTCCCCGTGGGCGGCGTCCGAAGCATCGGCAAGGCAGAGCTGTCCGTTGGGCGCGGTCTGCCCCATGAAGGAATCCAGAAATTCCCGCAGGTATTTTTCCGGGGTGTTATACAGCGGGGTCAGCACCGAGATGGTGGGCAGGCCGCAGTCTGCCGCCGTTTTGCCTGCCATCTCTGCACGCTGGGCTTCCAGCACCTTTTTGGCGGGCAGGTAGCGCGCACGCTTGCCGAAGCAGCGGCGCTTGACAAAGCCCGCGCCGCGTTTGACCATGGTGGGCAGACCCTCGTCCTTTGTCAGCTGCACGGCATAGCCGACCAGCTCCTTGGCGCGTTTCAACCGTACATTCATATCAGACCTCGCCGCGCTGGGTCGCCTTGTAGGCGGCGCAGACTGTTGCGGTATCCCCGTTCATTTTCAGGTGGCCGTGGCTCAGCCATGCCACCTTGGTGCACATCCGCTCGATCTGCTCGATGGAGTGGGACACCAGAATGACCGTGGTGCCGCCCGCCATCAGTTCCTGCATCCGCTTTTCGCACTTCTGCTGGAACAGGAAATCGCCCACCGACAGCACCTCGTCCGCGATGAGGATATCGGGTTTGGTGATAGTGGCAATGGCAAAGCCGATACGCGCCACCATGCCGGAGGAGTAGTTTTTCAGCGGCACATCCAGAAAGTTTTCCAGCTCGCTGAATTCCACGATCTCGTCAAATTTTTCGTCCAGATACTTGGGCGAGAAGCCCAGCACCGTGCCGTTGAGGTAGATATTCTCGCGGGCGGTCAGATCCATATCAAAGCCCGCGCCCAGCTCGATGAGCGGGGCGATGGTGCCGTTTACGGTCACCTTGCCCTTGCTGGGCTTGTACACCCCGGCAATGGTCTTGAGCAGGGTGGATTTGCCCGAGCCGTTCAAGCCCACAAGGCCGTAAAAATCGCCGGGCATAATGTCCAGACTGACGTCCTTCAGGGCGTAGAACTCGTCGTATTGCAGCCGCCCCTGCACCATGGCCAGAAAGTACTCCTTCAGGCTCTCATGCTTTTCCTTGGAAAGGTTGAAGCACATGGAAACATTGTCCACTTTGATGATCGGTTCCATTGTTCACCCTCCTTAAATGTGCAGCACAAAGCGGTCCTGCGTTTTGCGGAACACCTGCAGCCCCGCCACCATGGACACTACGGCGCAGATGCCGCAGACAAGGAACATATTCCAATCCAGCGGGATGCCCCACATCACCGTGCGGCGGAAGCCCGTGATATACCAGTACATGGGGTTCAGCTTGATGATCTGCTGCATATTGAACCCGCCGATGGAAAAGGTCATCTGGGTGGGGTCGTAGAAGATGGCGGAGAAATACAGCAGCGCGGTGACGAACACGCTCCAGATATGCATGATATCCCGGAAGAACACGGTAGCCGCCGCTAAGAACATACTGACCCCGAGGCTGAAGAAGAACAAGGTCACCAGCGGGTACAGCGCCTCGAGAATGGTCAGATGGAAGGGTGAGCCGGTAAAGATCATGACCAGCAGCAGCGCCACAAAGCTGAACACGCAGTTCACCATGGCAAAGCAGCACTTTTCCAGCGGGAAGATATACTTGGGGATATACACCTTTTTCAGCAGCGGGGCAGCGCTGAGCACGCTGCTCATGCTGGTGGAGGTAGCCTCGTTGAAGAAGTTGAACAGCAGCTGACCGCACATCAGAAAGACGGCAAAGTTGTCGATGCCGCTGCCCCGCATATCCATCAGACTGCTGAACACCGCCCAGTACACAAGGCACATCAGCAGCGGGTTCAGCACGCTCCACACCACGCCCAGCACGCTGCGGCGGTACTTCAGCTTGAAATCACGGCTTACAAGGTTCCACAGCAGATAGCGGTAGCGCCAGAAGCCGTTCCACATTGCTTTGAGTTTTGCCACGGGCGATCACCACTTTTCAAAATACTCGAACTTCTGGGCGGCAAAGGGCTCGTGCAGCTTGTCCTTTGCGCTGGTCTTGTGCTCGCAGCCGCAGTCCGGCCACTGCACGTTGACGGTGGGGTCGTCATAGGGGATGCCGCCCTCACTGGTAGGGTCGTACACATCGGTGCACTTATAGCAGAACTCCGCCACATCGCTCAGCACCAGAAAACCGTGGGCAAAGCCCTCCGGGATATAGAACATCTTCTTGTTGTCCTCGGAAAGGGTCACGCCCACCCACTTGCCAAAGGTAGCGCTGTGGGGACGGCAGTCCACGGCTACGTCATACACCTCGCCCTTGGTCACGCGCACCAGCTTGCCCTGCGTGTGGTTCTTCTGGAAGTGCAGCCCGCGCAGCACGCCCCGGGTGGAGCGGCTCTGGTTGTCCTGCACAAATTCCTTGTCGATGCCAGCCTCTGCAAACTGATCCTTCTGGTAGGTCTCCATAAAATAGCCGCGGTCGTCGCCGAACACCTGCGGCTCAATGACCACCACGCCGGGGATCTCGGTCTGCGTAAAAATAAACTTACCCATGATATTGTACCTCTCTTTTTTTCTGAAAGTTTTTTCTTTATCTGGAAAAGTCTGGTTTAAAACAGGCTTTTACGCTTTGTTGCGGCGCTTTGCCGTTTTGCGGCGCTTTTTCAGGCGTGCATGCAGCCGCAGCACCAGCACCGTGACCACCGCCGCGCCCACGGTGCAGCCCACTGAGATGCCCGCCAGCAGCCATGCGCTGCTGCCCGGCTCCACGTCCTTGGCGGCTTCCAGCGTTGTGCCGGTGCTCTGCTCCAGCAGCTCCGCCAGACCGGTGATCTCGGCTTTTACCCGCACGCTGGTGCTCTCCTGCTTTGTGTCGCCGTTCAGGGTGTACACCGCATACACGGCAGGCTCTGCGCCCAGCAGATACTGCTCCGGCAGCTCCAAGTCCACGGTCACGTCCTTCGCGGATAAGCCCTCGGCCAGCAGCAGCTTCACCCCGGGGTCGGCCACAGTAACGGTGCCAAGGCTCTGCCCGCCGCCCGCCACTGCCAGCTGTGCGGTGACCGTGCCGCCGGGCAGCTGGGTGTAGTTTTTATAGGTAGCAAAGGCGTAGTCCAGCAGGGTGCGCATATCGTTATATTTATCGGTACTCAGCTGGCTTTGCATGGTCACACAGATCAGCCGTACCCCGTCCTGCTCTGCCAGACAGACATAGCTGTACCGGGCGGTGTTGGTGTAGCCCAGCTTAGAGCCCAGCACGCTGTCGATGTGGTAGCGGCTGGAACCGATGCGGATCTTATCCTGCTGGGAGAAGTAACGGGTCACCGGCTGGATGTTGGTGGACTGCATGGTGTACATCTCGTTGCGGGTGAACACCTCCTCAAACCCGGGCTGCTGCAGCGCCCAGCGTAGGATCTGCGCCATATCGTAGCAGCTGGTGTAGTGGTCCTCATCGCTGATGCCGTGAGGGTTTGAAAAGTGGGTGTGGGCAAGGCCAAGCTCCTCCACCTGTGCATTCATGGCCGCCACGCCGTCCGCGATGGTGCCGCCGCCAAAATACTCCGCCAGCAGGTTGGCACCATCGTTGGCGCTGGCCATCTGGGTGGCGTACAGCGCATCCACCAAGGGGACTTCTTCCCCTTCCAGCAGAGCGATATGGCTGGAATCCGTGCCCGCCAGCGAGTAGACATCCTCGTGGGTCACGGTCAGCTTTACGTCATCCCAGTCTCCCTGCGCCTTTTCGCAGGCAAGGCCAAGAGTCATTACCTTGGTAATGGAGGCCGGGTGCAGCTCCTCGTCCATATTCTGCTGCGCCAGCACAAGGCCGGTGTCCGCATCCACGATGCAGTAGCCCCGAGTATTGGCCAGCGCCGGGCCGACTGCTGCCGCGCCGGGCACCAGTACAGCGCCTATCAAAAGCAGCACAGTACACAGTGCTGCGGTAAATTTTTTCATCTGGTATACTCCGCTTGTCAGTTTTATGCCAGTAAGGCATCATTTGGAGTATACCACATTTTTTCCCCGCTGAAAAGAGATTTACGCATTCCTTTGCCCCAGCAGCACCGGTTGCAGCTGCTCACCCCGCAAAGCGGCGTCCACGGCGGCGGGCAGCAGGGCAAGGTCCGCCTTCAGGCTCTGGGGCTTGGCAAAGGGGTCGTCCTGCCCGTAGGGCACAAAGTAATAGTGCTTGCGCTGGCATAGCCGTGCCATGTTTTCCCCGGAAGCACCAAGGCCATCGTTGGTAGAGACTGCCAGCACCACCGGACTGCCCACCCGCAGCAGGCTTTTGGCGGCAAGGGTCACCGGCGTATCCGAAAGCCCCGCCGCCAGCCGCGCCAGCGTTGCGCCGGTGCAGGGGGCGACCACCAGCGCCTGCGCCAGCCGCCGGGGTCCCAGCGGCTCCACCGCCTGCAAGGTGTCCAGCACCGGCTGCCCGGTAACGGCCTGCAAACGCTGCCGCCAGCTTTCCCCCGTACCAAACCGGGTATCCAGCTGTGCGGCAAAGCTCATAATGGGCAACAGCGTCCAGCCCTGTGCCGTCAGTGCCTGCGCCGCGCCCAAGGCATCCTCTAGCGTGCAAAAGCTGCCGCACACCGCAAAGGCAAGACAGCCCTTTTTCTCTGTGGTCATACCCTTCCCTCCCGCTCCTGCAAAATGGCTTGCACCGTGCGTGCCAGCGCCTCTCCTGCCGTTTCCGGTGCCCAGACCGTCGGCAGGCTCAGCGCGTGCAGTGCCGTGTGCCCCAGCCGCCGGGCGGCAGCAAAGTCTGTACCGCCGGGCTTTGAGGCCAGATCCACGATCAGACACCCCTTCGGCAGCGCCGCCAGCACCGCCGCCGTCAGCACCGGCGCAGGGATGGTGTTCACCACCGTATCAAAGGCGGCAGCTGCGGCGGCAAGCTCTGTCAGCGGCACTGCCCGCAGCCCAAGCTCCTCCGCCATCGCTCGCTGCACCGGGCGGCGTGCCGCCACGGTCACCCGCGCACCCAGCGCCGCCAGACGCACCGCCAGCGCCCGCCCTACCGGGCCAAAACCCAGCACCAGCACCGCCGCGCCCCACAGGGTACGGCTGCGCCGTTCCAGCAAAATGCCGATGCAGCCCTCGGCGGTGGGGATGGCGTTATACACAGTCAGCTCCGGGCGGACAAAGTAATCCACCAGCTCCACCCCTGCCGCCCGAGCAATGGTCATTGCACCGTCCGTCACCTTGCCGCCCAGCGCCAGCGCACCGGGCTTTGCGGTGCCCAGCAGCTGCGCCAGCGGCAGACCGGACTGTTCCAGCGGAAGCGGCAGCAGAATGCAGTCTGCCTGCGGCAGCTGCTGCACGCCGCCCACTATATACCCTGCCCGCGCCAGCGCACGCCCTGCCGCCGCCTGCCGGGCATCGCTGCCCACCACCGCAAACCGCTTTGTCTGCTTCATGCCGTCATCTCCCCTTTTCCGCTGTGCGCCATCCTATGCGGGAAGATGAAAATGCGTGAGGGGGACGGTTTTGAATGCGCTCCGCATTTGCTCTTCGCATATTCAACGAAAAGATTATTTTTATTTGTAGTTTCGAAACTATTTTTTCACGGGAGGGGTTTTGCAGGCAACAAAAAAACGGCTCTGCCGAAGCAGAGCCGTAAAAGTGCATACTGAGATAAATCAGCGCTTGGAGAACCGGGGAGCATCGCTGGCAGGGCTGCACCCTGCACGCGATGCTTGAGCAAAGATTTTAAGCGCCTCCGGCTCGCCCCTCACGGGGCAACCGCCGGAGATGCGCAGTCGTGCTCCCCTGTTCTCCGGGAAAGGGGCAACAAAAAACGGCTCTGCCGAAGCAGAGCCGTAAAAGTGCATACTGAGATAAATCAGCGCTTGGAGAACCGGGGAGCATCGCTGGCAGGGCTGCACCCTGCACGCGATGCTTGAGCAAAGATTTTAAGCGCCTCCGGCTCGCCCCTCACGGGGCAACCGCCGGAGATGCGCAGTCGTGCTCCCCTGTTCTCCGGGAAAGGGGCAACAAAAAACGGCTCTGCCGAAGCAGAGCCGTAAAAGTGCATACTGAGATAAATCAGCGCTTAGAGAACTGGGGTGCACGACGTGCAGCCTTCAGACCGTACTTCTTACGTTCCTTCATACGAGGATCGCGGGTCAGGAAGCCAGCCTTCTTCAGCACAGGACGGTTCTCGTCGCTCTGCTGCAGCAGGGCGCGGCTCAGGCCGTGACGGATAGCGCCAGCCTGACCGGAAACACCGCCGCCGGAAACGCGGACGACGACGT
>ONZT01000575.1_pt1 | contig 28564 bp, 18 predicted proteins | sample 1671571 | NCBI WGS metagenome assembly ONZT01 (sample SAMN06348170, study PRJEB24527) | human gut metagenome | biome: human gut; feature: ankylosing spondylitis patient; material: feces | host: Homo sapiens | place: China | collected 2015-10
AAAAATCTTTTATCTATGTATATGAAAGGAGTGGCTCACATGAGTGAAACCATGACAAATAAACTTAACGATCTTTGCAAAAAAGACATCAAAACTGCTTCCAATGAGGAACTTTATCACGCACTTCTGAAACTTGTTGATGAAAAAAGTCAGCAGCAGGTTCACAGTGTAACTGGAAGAAAGCTTTATTATATCTCAGCAGAATTCCTGATTGGAAAGCTTCTGTCCAACAACCTTATCAACCTCGGACTCTACGATGATGTAAAAGAAGCCCTGGCTGCTGCCGGAAAATCTCTGGCGGATATCGAAGAACAGGAACCGGAACCGAGCCTTGGAAACGGCGGTCTCGGACGACTGGCAGCCTGCTTCCTTGACAGCCTTGCAACTTTAAATCTTCCTGGCGACGGTGTAGGACTTCGCTACCATTGCGGTCTTTTTCACCAGAACTTCAAAAACAATATCCAGAATGAAACCCCTGATTTCTGGCTGACGGATTCCTGTGCGGCACAGGCTACGGACACTGTTTTCCCGGTGTCTCTGGCAGGAAAAGAATACTCTGCAAGACTTTATAAACTTCCGGTTACCGGATACGAAGGACGCACCAATACACTGAACCTTTTTGATCTGGACACGGTAGATGAATCCATAATCGGTGACGGCATCTCCTTTGACAAAAAGGATATCGCCAAAAACCTGACTCTTTTCCTCTACCCGGATGACTCCGATGAGGACGGCCGTCTGCTCCGTATCTACCAGCAGTATTTCATGGTTTCCGCCGGCGCACAGCTTGTCCTTGAGGAATGTGCCGCAAGAGGCTGCAATTACCATAACCTTGCCGACTATGCTGCGATCCAGATCAATGATACGCACCCAAGCATGGTAATCCCGGAACTGATCCGTCTCCTGATGCTCCATGACATTGATTTTGAGGAGGCTGTACAGATCGTTACCGACACCTGCGCTTACACAAACCACACCATCCTTGCAGAAGCCCTGGAAAAATGGCCGAGACATTATCTGGACACCGTTGTTCCACAGCTCATGCCGATCATCGAGAAACTGGACGCCCTGGCAAAAAGCCGCACGGAGGATGGCTCCCTTGCGATCATCGACCAGAATCAGGTCGTTCATATGGCTCATATGGATATCCATTTCTCACATTCTACAAATGGTGTCGCAACCCTGCACACACAGATCCTCAAAGAAAGCGAACTGGCAGGATTCTACCATCTGTATCCTGAGAAATTCAACAATAAGACAAACGGCATCACCTTCCGCCGCTGGCTTCTGAAATGCAACCCATCTCTGACCAACGAGATCGAAAGCCTGATCGGAAACGGATTCAAAAAAGACGCTTCCGAGCTGAAAAAACTTCTTGCTTATACGAATGATCAGAATGTCCTCAGGAAACTTTCTGAGATCAAAAAGCAGAATAAGGAAGCACTTGCCGCATGGCTCCTTCACAAACAGGGCATAAAAGTCAACACAGATGCCATGTTCACCATCCAGTCCAAGCGGCTTCATGAGTACAAGCGCCAGCAGTTAAATCTTCTGTTCCTGATCCATCAGTATCTGGAGATCAAAGCCGGCCATATACCAAGCGTTCCGCTGGTCAGCATCTTCGGTGCCAAGGCAGCTCCTGCGTACATTATCGCCAAAGACATCATCCACGGACTGCTCACACTTTCTCAGGTGATCGAGAATGACCCGGAAGTTTCCAAATGGATGCAGCTCGTCTTTGTAGAAAACTACAACGTCTCTGCTGCTGAAATGATGATCCCTGCCTGCGATCTCTCTGAGCAGATCAGCCTTGCTTCCAAAGAGGCATCCGGAACAGGAAACATGAAATTCATGCTGAACGGTGCCCTGACTCTCGGAACCATGGACGGTGCAAACGTGGAGATCTCCGAAGCAGTCGGAAACGACAACATCTATATCTTTGGTCAGAGCAGCAAACAGGTCATCCACCGCTATGCAGCCGGTGATTACTGTGCAAAAGACTGGTACGAGGCAGACCCGAACCTTCGTCGTGCGATTGACTTCCTCACCAGCGAAAAAATGCTCTCCTTCGGCGATGAGGAACATCTGAAACGTCTCCAGAATGAACTGATCTGGAAAGACTGGTTCCAGACTCTTCCGGATTTCAACGCCTATGTGGTACGTAAACAGCAGGCAATGGCTGACTACGCCGCAGATCAGGAAAACTGGAGCTGCAGAACTCTGATCAATATCGCACAGGCCGGATTCTTCTCTTCTGACAGGACTATTGAAGAATATGATAATGATATCTGGCATCTTGGGAAATAAAAAAACACCAAAACTTAATCTTTAGCAAAAGCAGAGAGGAAATCCTGAAACTTCCTCTCTGCTTTTTTATTCTCCTGGATTAGACTTTCGGAGCTGTTCTGTCAGCTCTTCACCACCCTGTTCATACCATTCTTTTACAAACTCGTCAAAATAATCAACTGGCTGTACGCCCATGATGATCTGGATAAAACTGTCTTTTTCTAACTGCTGAAGTGATTTCGGGATCTCGCCGTCACTGTCATCCAGATACCGCTTCGCAGTCGTCCGGTAATTTCCCTCGATCAGCCGCCCGACTGCTGCAAGTCTGGACTCGTATGCCGCCCAGTCCTCTGCTGTCTCTGATCTTCCCTGGATAAATTTTTCTGCTGCATCATAGTAGGATTTCTCGATTGCACTTAAATCTGTTTCTTTTCGCATGCCACTCATCACGATCTGGATATCCTTGGTGATCTGGAACGTCGCCTCATTATAATCAATGTTGATGACCAGCGGTCTTGCCGTCGGATCGACATTCAGGGCAAAATATGCATTCACCTCGTCTGCATCCTGCGCTCCATATCTGGTGTAGTCAAACAGCACACTGATGATCTTCATCACGATCTCCGGATGCTCATAACCCTTACGTACAACAACATATTTATTATCGCGGAAGGTATCATACACATTCTGCCAGTCTGCTTCCTGCAGATAATATGGCTGCCAGTCCGCTTCCGGGTCTGTCTCATAGACATCCATCAGGGGATTGTTCGGCGTCCACCAGAGTCCAAAAAAAGCTCCGCAGTTTCCATTTACCACCAGATCTCTGAGATTGTTCTGCGCACGCAGGGCAAAGTTCTGATCCAGTACACCACGTTCGTAGAGTTCATGCAGATAACTGAGGGCGTTTTTTGTTTCTTCTGTCAGAGAGCCATAAACGATCTCTCCATTCTGGTTGATCCACCTCTGCGGGCTTGCATGGAATTTATCAAAAACAGGATCGACAGAATAACTGGAACTGGTACTTCCCACCAGATCAGTGTCACAGACAAGACCGATCGGGTCTTCTCCGTCTTCTGTTCCCATCCGGTTTTCTGTAAATGCCTCCACGATATCAAATGCATCTTCCAGCGTTTTGGGTTCTTCCAGCCCCAGTTCTTCGATCCAGTCCTTGCGCAGCCACATCAGACGCGGTCCATGGTCTGTGACAGTCTCCGGGATCGCCATCAGTTTTCCGTTAAATCTCACAGAATCCAGAAGGTCGCTTCCGTAGCTCTCAAACATTTCTTTGATTCGTTTGGAAGTGCAATTTTCGTAAACCTCACTCAGATCTGCCACCAGATCATTATCGACCAGTTCTTTGAGTGTTTCTCTGTCCGACACCACCAGAACATCCGGGAGCGTCTGGTCTTTGACCAGGATATTTACGAATTCATCGTAACGGTCTTCTCTCTCCATGTAGACGTTTTTGTTCTGGATGTTCAGCATCTTTCGGAGATAACGGGTGTAGGCATTGTCTTCGTAAGTATCTCCATCCGGGAGGTTCGAATTGTTTGCACCGCTCATCTGTCCCAGAGTATAGGTCACAAGCTCCGGATATGCTCCATAAGGTGTCTGCGCGGCTGTTTCCCAGGTACCGGTGCGGACAGTTTCTTTTGCGGAAGCTGTGTTTTCTGTTTCTGTCGATGTTTCACTCTTATCTGTCTCTCTGGAGACACTGCTGCATCCGCTTAACATCATGCTTACGATGCATCCCAGGATTACGGGCAGTTTCCATTTAGTCTTCATGTTTCTTGCCCTCCTTCGGGAATCTCATCACGACATTTGTTCCCTCACCGGGTGCGCTGAAGATCCGGATCCCGTATTCCTCCCCGTAGAGCAGTCGGATACGGTCATTGACATTCTTAAGCCCATACCCCTTCGCCTGATAAGTGACAAGTGTCTCTGCTTTTTCCTGTTCCATTCCCATTCCGTTGTCACGAACGGTGATCACGACATCATCTCCTACGCCTTTGAACGACAGGGAAATCTTTTTGTCGCCCTCTTCTTTTTCGTCAATGCCGTGTTCGATCGCGTTTTCTACAACTGGCTGGAGAAGAAGTTTCGGCATTTTTTCATTCTTGATCTCCGGGTCTGTCTCCCATTCTACGGTGAAATTGTTGTCATGCATGGTAAGCTGGATCTCCAGATATGCCTCCATATTCCGGATACAGTTTTCGACCGTGACCATGTCCTCACCTTTACTGAGTGCCGTCCTGTAAAACGTCGACAATGCAAGTGTAACCTTGCTGATATCCATCTGATTGCTCCGGATCGCCATCCAGTTCATCATGGAAAGGGTGTTATAGAGAAAATGCGGGTTGATCTGCGCCTGCAGTGCTTTCAGCTCATATTCTTTCAATGCAATCTTATTGACATATACTTCATCAATCAGACGGTTAATCTCATCCATCATCCTTCGGAAGCTGTTGATCAGAATACCAACCTCGTCTTCCGAATCACTGCTGACTGTAACCTCCCTGCTTCCATGGTTCACCTTATCCATGTTTCTGGTAAGTTCTTCAATCTTTCTTGTAAAAATCCTGGAAAAAGACAGCCCCAGAACCAGCGTGATCAGACAGCAGGCCGCCATCAGCGGAATTTCTTCCAGCAGCAGTCTCCGGACAGAACCTGAAATTGCCCGCTGACTTTTGTAGAGATAAAAACCCCAGTTATTTTCTTTACTTTCTGCCATTGTGTAAGCACATTCCTGATTGATCTTTTCAAGAGCAGTGTCCCTGTCATCCGATTTTTTCAGTTCAATGTCTTCAAGCTCACTTTTGTTGTATAGAATTCTACCATCCTCATCTGTGACCATTCCTCCGTTTTCCTCTGTGAGAATATTCGTCAGCGGCTGAAAGATCTTATCGTAATCCAGCGCAATACAGATTGCCGCGTCCAGAGCCTGATCATCGTAGATCATACGGACTGCCGCCACCTCTTTGCTCTCAAGATTCACCAGCCACTGTATCCTTACATCATCCTGAAGCTCACTGCTCCACCATTCTTCTTTCATTTTGGCAAGTGGAACCAGTGTATATTCATGCTCTACCTGAATACTCCGTGCAAACAGCTGGATCCTGTTAATGGCATCATGATAAGATTTCGGTACTGACAGAAGAGGGTCTGCGATTTCATTGTATTTCTCATAGGCAGTATAATTGTCAATATTTTTTTCCTTGATGATCTCCTCAATATCCGGCGAATAAGTAAGATAATTCAAAAGACTGCTGTAAACGGCAGTCTGACTGTCAATACTCTCCTTCGTCTGGTCGATGATCGACTGCATATCCTCCAGATCACTGCTTCGGACCATCGTACTCTGTCTGCTGTGGGCATAAAGGGCAAGAACTGTCATCGGTACCAAGGCAGTCACGACCAGAAGAATCGTCAGCTTGTGCCGGTATTTCATGTTTTTGATCCATTTACGAAGTCTGTTCATCCTCTCCTGTTCCTTTCCGGTAAGATTCCGGGCTGCTTCCATAATATTCCCGGAAACTCCGGCAGAAATAGGAAACGTTGGCGAATCCTACTTTTTCACTGATCTGTGCTACCTTCATGTTGGTACTGCAGAGAAGTTCTTTGGCTTTTTGCATACGGAAGACACGAATATAGCGATTGAGGTTCATGCCGGTCTCTTTTTTGAAGATAAAGCTTAAGTAACCGGAAGACAGATATACTTTTTCCGCCAGCATTTCCAGATTCAGGTCTTCTTCATAATGCTGATAGATATAATTCTTGACGGCAGTCACTTCATTCCTTGAACTGTTCATGGAACGCTCCAGAAAAGCCTCGTACTCTTTGATATTGTCCTCTGTCACAGAAAGGATCTCCATAATATTCCTGCAGTTATAGAGGCGTTCGATCTCGTGTTCCAGTTTGTGCTCACCGGAAAACTGGTTTTCCTGAAAAAGCTCCTGGATCACGTTAGAAAATACAAATTTGATATACATCGCAGAATACTGGGTGTTATCATGGTATTTTTCCTTAAGGCATTCAAAATGTCTCCAGAGCTGTTCTATATCCTTGCGGGTGATATCCTCGGAAATCGCCTGCATAAGCTGAGAATCCTGCACTTCTCCGACTGCCATGCCAAGCACTTCATCCTCATTGGTAAACACATGCTTGTCCGGATGATAGAATTTCTCCTCCATCTGCTGTTCCAGCTGCTCCAGAACAGATGGAAGACTTTCACATCCGTCAAACTTCCTGCTCACGGCAAGATAAAACCGCTCCATGTACTCACGTTTAAGGAAATTATAGATATGATTTGCCACAAGCTGATAATCGCAGTACACATCCTGGAACAGAATGAGTGACTGTCTTGCATTCAGGTTCATGTAGAAAAACATCCTGTGGAGTTCTTTCTGCAGTTCCTGTTCCAGATTTTCTTCTGCTGTATCAAAAAGTGCCACATCTGACTCGATCAGGATCGCGCAGTGCCAGCTGTTCCACTTGTCCAGATCAATGAGTTCGCCGGCTTTTTGCAGGATCTCTTTTTTGCCGGAGTAGAGATAGCTCTGGAGAAAATACTGCTGAAGGAAGTTTTTCTCTTTGATCTCGCGGCTTTCTTTTTTTCTTCGTTTGCTGATCTCGCTCTCTGCGCGCTCCAACACTTTGTGGAAATCATCCGGATTTACCGGTTTGAGGATGTATTCGGTCACACCGTAGCGGATCGCCTCCTGCGCAAAGGTGAAGTCGCTGAAGCCGCTGAATATGATGATCTGGAGGTTGGGATTTTCTTCTTTGGCTTTCTTTGAAAGCTCCAGGCCGGTCATGTGCGGCATCTTGATATCTGTCAGAAGAAGCTGGATATCCTCGGAGCGCAGAACCTGTAGCGCCTGTTTGCCGTTGGCCGCTTCAAAGACAGTACGCTCTCCTTCCTCTCTGGAAAGCAGATATTTCAGCCCCTCTCGTTCGATTTTTTCGTCATCTACAATTAAAACGTTTGTCATGCATTCTCCTGTCTGTGTCTTATATTTATCTTTTTCATTATACCACAAAGTCCCCGGAAAGAATATTTCTTCCCAGAGACTGAATTTTCGTTATGTAATTATCAGCCTTTGACTGCGCCGGCTACAACACCTTCGATAATGTGTTTCTGGCATACCAGATAGACAACAATGATCGGAATGATATCGATCATGATACTTGCCATCATCGGTCCCATCTGCACATGTCCGAAGCTTCCGCGGAAATACTGGACTGCCATCGGAATGGTACGGTATTTCTTGATATCCAGTACCAGTGTCGGCAGAAGATAGTCATTCCATACCCACATCAGTTCCAAGATTGCAGTAGAGATAATTGTTGGTTTCAGGATCGGGATCAGAACCTTGAAGTATACCTGAAGAGGAGTACATCCATCGATCAGAGCCGCTTCCTCAATTTCAAGCGGGATACCCTTTACAAATCCTGTAAACATAAAGACCGCCAGACCTGCACCAAATCCAAGATAGATAATACAAATGTTGTATGGATTGTTCAGATGTAAGGTGTCGGCTGTTTTTGCCAGTGTGAACATAACCATCTGGAACGGTACTACCATACTGAATACACAGAGGTAATAGAAAACCTTGGATAATGTTCCGTTTACACGAACAATGTACCAGGCTGCCATAGAGCAGCACAGCATGATCAGAACAACGGACATCACTGAGATCACAAGACTGTACCAGAAGGATTTGAGGAAATCCATCTGTGTAACACTTGCCACAAAGTTTGCAACACCATTCCATGTCTCAGCTGTAGGAAGACTGAATACACCTGAAGTTGTAATCGCAACTTCTTTCTTTAAAGAGTTGACTAAGATCAGTACGATCGGATACATCCAGAGGATGCAGATCAGCGTCAAAATAATTGACGCAACCGGATTTTTTTTCTTATTTTCCATTACTGCTGCACCTCCTTAGATGATGTTGCACGAAGCTGTATCAGTGCGATCGCTACAACCAGCAGGAAGAATACAACTGCTTTTGCCTGGCCGATACCCTTCCACTGAGCGCCGCTTCTTGCATAAAATGTATCATAAATATTCAAAGCCAGTAACTGTGACTGTTTACCCGGATCTCCTCCTGTAAGAGAAAGGTTCTGGTCAAACATCTTGAATCCGTTTGTCAGAGTCAGGAAAGTACAGATTGTAACAGACGGCATGATCATCGGGATCTTGATCTTGAACAGGATCTGTCTGTTTGTCGCACCGTCGATCTGTGCTGCTTCGACCAGATCAGGAGAAACGTTGTTCAGACCTGCTATGTAGATGATCATCATATATCCGATCTGCTGCCACATCAGAAGAATCAGCATACCGATGAATCCGTTTCTTGCAGAAAGTGAAAGCAAAGGCTGTCCCCATTTGGAGAGCAGTCCGTTTAACAGCGTCTGCCAGATATATCCAAGTACGATACCACCGATCAGGTTCGGCATAAAGAATACGGTACGGAATGCATTGGTTCCTCTGTATCCCTTGGTGAGTACCAGTGCGATGGAAAATGCCAGCACATTGATCAGAATACTGGAAACAAAAGCAAACACAACAGTCAGCCAGAATGAATGACTGAAGGTGTTATCCAGTAAGATCTTGGAATAGTTTGAAAATCCGACAAAGGTTACATCATTTACGGTTGTAAATTTACAAAATGAAAGATAAATGCCCCAGATAAAAGGCCAAAGGAAACCGATAACAAATGCCGCAAAAGTCGGCAGTACAAAAATCGGCCACCATTTTTTGATCGTTCTTCCTACCATTATAATTCTCCTCTTTCCCTCTCATAGAACCCACAGGAGGAGGCAAGAACCTCGCCTCCTCTTGATGATTGATCACATATTATTTTGATTACTCGGAGAGAGCTTTCTCTGTAGCCCATCCGTCAACGAATGCACTTACAACATCATCCCATGAACCTGTGCCTGCTGCATATGCGGTAAGAGCTGTTCCAAGTCCGTTTTTCCACTCTTCAGACGGCATTGTTGTGAAGTTCCATGAAACAGGTGTTTTTCCAGCTTCTGTGTATTCAGCATCCTGTTTTACAAATACGTTTGTAGACTCCTGTGCTGTTTTGAAAGGAAGTGTGAATCCCATATCGTTTGCCATGGATTTTGTTCCTGTTTCAGATGTTACACACCAGTTCATGAAGTCCAGAGTTGCCTGAACGTCTTCATCAGATGCATTCTTGTTTACACACCAGTAGTTCTCTGTACCTGTTGCAAGTCCCTCGTTCTCATCATCTACACCAAAGTAGATCGGGATCATTGCAAGCTCGTCATCTCCGTATGTCTTGGACAGTTCTGCATATTCCCAGGTACCATTCTGATAGAATACTGCTTCGCCGTTTACAAATTCGTTTCTGGAGTCATCTGCTGTTTTTGCAGAGAGTTCAGCTCCGTCACAGGTAGAATCTGTGATGTACAGGTCAAACAGGTTCTTGTAGTTGTCAAGATATGTTCCTTTGATTGCCTCTGTATCATCGATTCCGTCTTCTTTGTACTCATAGTAGATCGGAAGGTTTGCAAGATGTGTTTTGAATCTCCAGTCAGAGGATCCGTCCATACCTGCAGATGTGAAAGCACCTTTGATTCCAAGCTCGTCCTTTCTTGCCTGAATATCATCTGCTACTTTCTTCAGATCATCGTAGCTCTTGATATCATCCAGAGAATATCCTGCTTTTTCAAGTAAGGTTTTGTTTGTGATCAGACCATAGGATTCGATTACATATGCGATACCGTCTACAGCATCTCCGTCTTTGAGCTCGTAAGCATCAGAGGTAAGTCCTTTTGTGATCTCTGCATCTGTCAGATCATAGCAGTAATCTTTCCAGTTCTTAAGTCCAACCGGTCCGTTTACCTGGAACAGTGTCGGAGCATCGCTCTTTGCCATTTCAGACTGAAGTGTTGTCTCATACTGTCCGGATGCTGCTGTTACAACAGTTACTTCTGTTCCTGTTTCTTCAGTGTAAGCTTTTGCCAGGTTCTGCCAAGCTTCATCTGCTTCTGGTTTGAAGTTCAGATAGTAAACCTTTCCGCCGTCTGCTGCCATAACCGGTACGGACGGGATCATGGTTGCTGCTGTTAATGCTGCCATTGCCATTGCTGTGAGTTTTTTCATTTTCATAGTACTTGTCTCTCCTTTTTTTGTAGATTTTGTTCTCTTTCAACCTGTCTTTATTATAGATTTGTTAGTATTTTTATACTATGATAAAAAATCAAGAAATATGTTGTTTTTTCAAGATATAAAAATATAAAAAAATTGATGTACATTTTACAATTCATGCACATCAACTTCATCTTTTTGTTGAATTTCATTCAACACCCATCTTCCGTCTTCACGTATAAATGTCCAGTATTCATAAAACGACTCCGGAATCTTTTTTCCACGAACAACCTCTAATGTATCTGTATTGATATAATATCCAATCATTCTTCCATGAATCAGATAAACAATACTGGCATCTTCTTCACCTTCATCATCCCACACAGATACCGGAGTCACACTCAGGAGCTGAACTCGTTTCTGTATTGGCTTTTCATGTTTAACCTTCATCCATTCAAGTTTTGTAGTCCAACTTTGGGCAAGACTTTTACTCAGATACTTTTCTGCATAAGATGGATCCAGGAGCCTCCAGCATTCCTGAATAACAAAATATGCATTCTCCACATATTTTTGCATTTCTTTTGCATTCCAGTCTTCGCCCGGCTTTTCAAATTTCTTCATTTTTTGAAGACTTTTGTATTTTGCCTTTTGAATATAGCAATGAAATGCAATCGTTCCAGCCCCGGCAAAACATGCCATTGCCATCCAGCCAACTATCGTTTGCGACCATCCACCCGGACTCTCGTCATCCGTATAGTTTGATTCATTATTATAATGATATGTTCCACCGGAACTTCCCCCTGAACTTCCTCCTGAAGATCCGCCGCCGGCCCTCGCATAACATGTAATTGAAAAGCACAGACAGCAGATACATGCGAGCAGTATACAACAGATTCGTCTATGTCTCGTCATCTTTTTATTCGCTCTTATTTTTCTTTCGTTTACGGGAGATCAGACCAAGAAGGTTCTCATCTTTGGTATCGGAAAGATCATCATCGGTTACGGTTGGCTTGGATACTACGTACGCTCCTCTGGCGGCCGGCGGATCATTCTCCTGCTCAGTCATCTCTTCTGTCGACTCGTTCAACGGAACCTCTTCTTCTCTCACCTGCACAACATCGAGGGATTCTTCCATCTCGGAAACTTCCCTGTCATAAGCATTGCTGTCGAAAGGTTCTTTATCAGAAGTTTCTTCCTCACTGTCAGATAAATCGTCTGCTGGCTCTGCCTTCCTGCGTGAGTTCCACGGTGCGTATTCCGGTACGACCGGTTCTTCTGGCTGTGCAGAACTTTCTGCATCATCAGATATGATCTCGCTGTCTGCATCGACTACTTCTGCTTCCTGTTTGAGTTCTTTCAGACCGCGACGGAGGAGGATCAGGTAGATGAGGTCTACCACTCCGTTACAGAGGAAGATCCATCCTGCAAAGATTACCGTGTATTTTACCATTGTGAACGGATTGAGTACAAGGGAAACACCGAGCCCGATGAAGATCAGGCTTCCGATCAGAAGGATCTTCCAGAATCCGCTTCCGTTTTTCTTAAGTTTCAGGCTTCCTTTGAGGCTCCAGATGCTGTCTACCAGGATAAAGGTTCCAAGCAGGATCGGCAGAAGCTTGACTACGATCTGAGGATTCATGAAGAGGAAAATTCCGATAACCATCAGAACACCGCCGGAAAAAAGATCCAGAATCGTGGAATTCAGTTTCTCCAGAATATAGATCAGGATATGATAAAATCCTACAAGAATCAGCAGAATTCCAAATATAAATTTACAGATTACATTGATCGTGTTCACAGGCATAAACGCCAGGCACGCTCCCAGGGCGATATATATGATCGAGGTTACAATCTGCCCTTTCAAAAAGTTATTGATTTTTTCCCACATGAGACTTTCCATGCTCCTTTCATCCCGATAATAAGATTTCTACAGACAGTATACCGTTTTTTGAAAGACTCGTCTATAGACATCTCTGGATGAATGTCCATTTTATAATGGCAAACCTGCAGCGGACAGTCAGACAAAAACAGACCGGAGTCTGTGGAAGGCTCCGGTCTGAATGCTGCATATATTATTTTACGGTTACTTTGATCACATAGGATTTCTTTCCTGATCTTACTGTGATCTTTGCGGTTCCTTTCTTTTTGGCTGTGATAATGCCAGTGGAAGAAACTGCTGCAATGTTTTTATTTGATGTTGCATAGGTTACTTTGTCTGTGGAGGTCAGCGGGCTGATCACTGGTTTCAGTGTTGTCTTCTGGCCTTTTTTGAGAGTCATGGAGGATTTCAGACCACTGATTTTTGTGGTTGTGACTTTGCCAGACTGAACTTTGACATTCAGGGTTGCTCTCTTTCCACTCTTTAAGGTTACGATGATCTTCGCACTTCCATTACGGTTCTGCGCCCTGATCAGACCGTTTCTGTCTACAGTTACGATCTTTGTATTAGTGGAAGCCCAGGATTTGACAGAGTCTCCGTTTGCCATGCTTACTCTGACCATTCTGGTTGCCTGTTTTCTCTGCAGAGTGATGGCGGTTGTATTCAGTTTAATGGTTGCTTTGAGTTTGCTTCCATGGTATCTGGTCTGTGTGTGTTTGCAGTATACGCAGTATCCGACCTGTTTCTCCGGCTGGAATACCGTTGCTTTTGAAACAGTCTTCCATACATATTTCGGTGTATGTTTCAGTTTCGGAATTGTTTCTGTCTTTGTCGCACCGCAGACTGTACAGGTATAAGTCTTCACACCTGTTGCTGTATAAGTTGCTTTCTTTGTCACTACACCTTTGTCATAGGTATGTTTATTTGTCTTTGCGATCTCTTCTGTCTTTGTTGTTCCGCAGACTGTACAGGTGTAAGTCTTTTCCCCTGCTTCTGCGCAGGTTGGCTCTTTTGTTACTTTTCCTTCATCGAAGACATGTTCTTTTGCTTCAAACTGGGCAAGTGGAGCAACAAAATATGTGTATGGTGTTTTTGTTACTGTGAGCTGGTAGTTTCCGGCTTTGTCTGCTTTGATGGAAGCTACACCATCTGCGTCTGTTACAAATTCTGCTGTCTCATTTGTATCAAGATTTTTCAGTTCCACAGTACAGCCTGCTTCTGCAGACGCACCTGCTGACATCATATTTCTTCCATAGAGTACTGCCTGGAATTCTTTTCCGGCACAGATTTCGGTCGGAACATCCTTAAAGTACAGGTACTCATCACTCCAGCTTGTTGTGTCTGCAAGCAGATAAATACTGAATTCATCGCCTGAATGCAGTACGGTTGTATTTGCGACAGTTCCCATACCTGTTTCATCTACCGGATATTCGTTATTTACATAATAGCCGACATTTCCTGTCGTATCTTCAAAAACGGTATTGATCCATCCGTTTGTTCCCACGTTGAGATATCTGGACGGATCTGCATCAAATGCTTCTCCATACATTGCTTTGTGCAGTGTATATAACGCATCTACTACAGTTACCTGATTCTTCATTGCTTCTGGTTTTTCGTATCCATAAGCAGCTGCGTCTTTTGCTGTGACAGTAAGATCCCGAAGGCTTGCTGGCTGGTTTGCCATATTGACTCTGATCTTAACCTCGGCAACGGCTGTATTTTGTGCATCTTTTGCTGTATCAACAGCTTTCTGAAGTGCCTGTGTGGCCTCACTCAGTTTCTCTTCTGTTACATTTTCTTTGTTCAGAACTGCTGTTGCTGTGTCAATAGCTTCCTTAAGTGTGGCCTTTGTTCCTTCCGGATATTGACCTGCTTCTGTTCCCTCTGTCATTCCATCCAGAAGTGTCTGTGCCTCACTGATCAGTTTCTGAAGACCTTCTGCTGCGGATTTGGTACCTTTGATGGTAACGGTTACAGAAACCGGCTGTTTGTAAAGTTTCTGAAGGACTGCATTATCCGGATGTTTTGCAGCAGCTTCTCTGTAAAGTTCACTGCTGAGTACAGAAGAAATCGTAATCTGTGTGTCGGTTTCTCTTCTTGTTACAACAAGGTTCTCATGGCCTACTACTGCATTGTTGGAAGATTTGAATTTGTTGTATCCTGCACCTTCCATTTCCCATGGATCTGTAAACTGATCGTCCGGAATAATACCCTTGCCGGTCTTGTCATCAAAATTATAGATCCATTTCGGATTTCCGTCTTCTCCAAGAATCATTTCCTGGAATGGATGAAGATTTCCTGTGATGGAATCTTTGTCTGCATACTGTCCGTCATTGATTCCGTCAAAATAATGAGCCTTTGCCAGTTCCATCAGATTTAACTGATCCTGAACTTCTGCCTCTGTGATTGCTTTGACTGTAACCGGAATCTTCTTGGTCGCAGTTACTCCATCACGGGTAAAGGTCACGATCAGATTTGCATTAATATCATCATTTGAAGCAAAACGATCTACAGCAGCTCTGTAACCATTGACTGTAATGGCAGCATTATCTGATGTTACTTTAATTTCATTCCTGTCGAATACATATTCGCCAGCTTCATCTTTAATCCTTGTATATATTGGAAGTTGAAGATCTGAGGTACAGTTTTTAAGATCCACTGCCCCTTTTGTGTTAAAATCAGTAATCCTGTCTTCTGTATAATATTTGTCAAGAATTGCCCGAAGTTCTTCTTCGGTAGGTTTGGTTATGCCGGTTCCTTTGACGGTTACTTTGAACTCTTTTGTCAGAGTTGCAAAATCAGATACTTTTTCTACATATCCGTTCAACAGTCTGTCATTTGCATTAAAAGTAGCTGTCAGGGTCACTTCTTTATCTTCCTGCTGCGGAGTAACCACACCTTCTTTTGCATCAATCAGAGAACCCCAGCCGGTGTCTTTGAAGCTGATTACGCTTTCATCAGAGGATGTCCATGTAATCTTGGACCATGCAGTGTTTACACTGCTGCTCATGCACTGTGGAAGTGTCAGATTTGAAGTTACTTCTGCCGCATCTGTATTGGAACCTTTGATCTTGTCCCAGGTAAGATTCTCCTGATCTGCTGCCATCTGTGTATTAAAGTAGTCACGATCCCAGCCGATGGTTGCTCTGCTCTCAGCTGTTTCTGCCTTTGCACCATTCTTCTCGAATACAAAAACAAGGTTTATATTTTTGGAATTGACTGCTGTAAATGAATTCGGTGCCTGTGCATAGTAATGAATAGTTCCATCTGTTGCAACGGTGTCTGGGTCATCACTGGATTTGACAGAAACCGTCACACCTGTTGTATCCATGCCAAGTGCCTCGATTTTTGTCTTAACAAGATCACAGATATTCTTGCAGGATGCAAAATCCGGACGGAGTGTTCCCACTTCTTTGTCAAACTTCTCTTTGATGGCATTTACGGTTTCTACATCTGCCGGGTCAATGCTTGATACCATTTTGACATCAATGGATACATTCTCGTCATCACCGGATGGTGTATAAGTAGCTGTTACATCTTTGTAGTCCGAAGCTTTGACAGTATAGGTGTAGGTCACACCTTTTTTCATGGTGTAGCTTCCATCTTCGTTTGCTTTCAGCTCAATTGTTTCTGTTTCGTCCTCATCCCACGGATCTTCCTCTTCATAGGTTACCTTGATGGATGCATTCTCGATGGCTTTGCCGTCATTGTCTACCGGATTGAATTTTACATTATAATCTGTAATATTTTTTTCCAGCTGAATATCAATGGTCTGGTCCCCGGACGGTGTGAAGGAGCTGCTTGCAGTTTTGTAATTTGGTGCTTCTACGGTATAGTTGTAGGAAGTTCCATCTATGAGATTGTAGCTTCCGTCTGATTCCGGATTTACCGTACTATAGTATCCTTTTTTGACACTCACTTTGGCACCATTGACCGGATTGCCGGATTTGTCGGTCACATTGAATCTGATGTTTCTTGTAACGATTTTCTTCAGTGTAACGGTTTTTACTGTATTTACCTCTGTTGGATTGAAGGTAAAATAGCTTTCTGTGTAGTCGTTGTATCCGTCTTTCTTGACAGTCAGGCTGTATCCTGCACCCTTTTCCATGTCATAGGAGCCGTCAGCTTTCGGAGCAACTGCATTCCAGTTTTTCTCCAGTGTTACGATTGCATCCGGAATCAGATTACCTTCCTCATCGACTACATTTATACGCATAGTATAGTTAGGTTCTGCTGCTTCTATGATAATGGTAAATTCCTGTGTTGCAAGAGCAGCGGTAGCGGCCTGTGCTTCATCGTTGATCACATCGGTCGATGTATCAGCGGAAAACAGTCGCAGCGTTGCTTGGAAGCTCTGTGCTCCCTGCTCTGCTGTTGGCCGGTTAATACTCAGACTTCCAAGATTGGCAGGTTTTTTTGTTCCGATATTCACCCATGGACAGTCACTGTTAATATACCATCCCACTCTGTAATTTGAAGAAGAGCTCTCTGTTTTAAAACGCAGGCTACTAATTTTACTACCACTAGTCGGTATTTTAAGTCCCACTGAATAAGAAAGACCATCCTGGCTTTTAACAACACCGGCGCCACCACTTGTGATAATCTTATTATTATCTACATAATTGTTTTTAAGATACTCATCTGCTGCAACTTTCGCATCATCAACGGCATCTCCCACTGCCTCTGCGCCATCACTGAATAAAGCATCCTCCGCATCTGCTGAGAAGTCCGCATTCTCCTCATTAACAGTTACTGCTTCCTCAGAAGGTTCTTCTGCCTGGAAGTCCTCTGTCTGCGCTTCTGCACTGCCGGTATCCTCTTCAACAGAAATATCTGCACTGTCCTCCTGTGCTTCTGCTGTTTCTGCTTCTCCATCAGAGAATTCGATATCAGCAGCAAAGGTATTCGCCGGTACCGCTGTTACTGTCATCATCGCTGCCATGGAGATGGCCGACAATCTCTTTAAAAGTTCTTTTTTCTTCACTTTGCTCCTCCTTTTGTGAATTATTTTTGGCAACAAAAAACAGAGTCTCATAATATAGATGAGTCTCTGTCCTATACAACGCGCTGGTAATGCCGACTTAAAATATTTCCGCGTCAATATCTCACACAGCAAAAACAGTTCCGGAATCGCACCGGATTTCCACAAACTGACCGTCTCCGGTCAGACCACGCCTGGTTATGTCGTTGAGCCTATTATAGCATTTCTGTCTGAAAGCGTCAATTTTTTCTATATTAATTCTTGCTTTTTTCGAAAAAAGGGGCGAGACTTTCATGCATTTTCGTTTTATTTATTACGTTTTTCTGTATCTGACCGGGGGAGTTTTGGCGAATCAGGTACAATATCGAAAGGTTCTGTCGGTCAGGATCCTTGCGAAGATGAGTCCCAGGGGGAGAGCCGCTATGATCAGAATCGCGGCGGCGAACCAGGAAGCGGCTGTGGCAAGTGACATTATCCCAAGATTATAAAAGCCTCTGTAGAGATACAGCCCCGGTACCATGATAACAATCGAGGGAACCGTCAGGGAGATTCGCGGATAACCCACTTTGTTTTTTATCATGGATGCCAGAAGGCCGGCTGTCAGCGCACCGATGAATGCGGCAGCGGCAGGCGGCATTCCTGCCAGATCTGCAAGTTCCAGACGGAGCGTATTGGCAGCCGCTCCGATCACTCCTGCTGATGCTGCCAGCCGGACCGGACTGTTGAACATGATCGAGAAACCGAACACTCCACAGAAACTGGTTACAAGCCTGCATAAGATCCACATCTCTGCCGGCAGGGAGAATTTAATAAAATCAACCGGCTTCAGATGCAGAAGCAGTGCCATGATCCATGCGGACATTGCTGCAACCAGAATAATGATCAGCGCATACATCAGTCTCTCGGTTCCAGAGCGCATATCCAGCTTGGCAAGGTCAATTCCGCTTGTGATAAACGGAAATCCCGGAATAATAAACAGCATGGCACAAATGTATCCCGCCTCATGCTGAATGGAAATACTGAACAATATCTCACCGATCTTCAGAAATCCGGCATAGACCAGACAGGCCATAGAGACAGAAGAAACGATGCAGAGAAACAGAGTAAAATGATGCTTTGTCAGTTTGCATCTCAGGAAATTCCCGATCCCGGCTCCTGCAAAAGCGCAGAACATCTCAATCGGACCGCCACCCAGCAGGAACGTAAATCCACAGCATGCAAGCGCCGCCGCAAATCCAAGTGTGACCGGTGAATACAGTCCGTGTATTCTTTCGATATCATCCAGAAGAGAATGCAGTTTCTCTCCAGACATGTCTTTTCCCTCGATTTCAAATTCCCGGATAAAATGCTCCAGCCGGTTCAGCTTGGAAGTGTTTACTCCGGTATTGGTAAGACACAGTGACTGTGTAAAGCCGTTTTCGCCGTCAAAACAGGTGTACTCGATCGACATCAGGCCGATATCTGCCGTACAGGTGATCCCCATGGTTTCTGCCAGCGTATTCATGGAGCTTCTGACTCTCCATGCGCCGGTTCCGCATGACAGAAGCATGATTCCCACACGGCCGATGATGGATGCTTTTTCTGTAAGACTCGCCTCTGTTACCGGAACATCTGCCCCGTTTTCATCTGTGTATTCATGCCAGGCGATATCCATATGATTTTTTCTGATGATCTGCTGCATCGTTTTCACTTCCCCGCCTGTCTGTTTATTTCAACCAGAATGTGTTCCCGGCATCCCAATCCGATACCGTTTGCAATCTCGATATTTTTTTCCATTTTTCTCTCAAAATGATGAAACGGGAGAAAAATTCCCAACGTGGCTGTATTTTTTTCTCTGCCTTCCTCATCTCTGACTCCATAATACATCAGAGCACGCGGCAGTTCCTCCTGAAGACGCATCAGGAAATCCCACACAACTGCATAGATTCTGTCCTCGTTGATGTCCAGCTTTACGGACTCCGGAAAACGGAACATCAGGAGAATTCCTGTGTGTTTTGAAATCTTTTCGGTTACGATTTCACCACTGTCTGTATAACTGTGATTTTCCCGGAATCCATCTGCCACATACATCTGATAATCCGGTATTTCATCCTGCTCTTCATAAAGTTTGTGGAACATTTTGTATTTTTTCTCGTAAAGATGATTTTTGAATTCATTCAGAAGATTTCCTTTATCATCTGTGAGAAGAACCGGATTCTCCACACCTTTGTCATTGAACCGTATCGGAATCAGAAAAGAATTCCTCAGAAGGTCAAAAACGCTGTTGTTACAGACTGCCATGAGAAAAGCGGAAAGATCCTTATTCTCATAGGCATTGAACAAAGCCGCCGCAAAAACCGTTCCCGGAATGTCTGTCCCGGCACCTTCGCTTTCTTCTGCGGATGGTATCGCCTCAAAGAAGGTGTTTTTTAACCGCTCGCAGGCATTTGGGTTTGTAAGAATTCTGTCAAAAATCTGCTCTGCTTTTTCTTCTCTTGGAAATATGGTACTCATAATACCGCCCCTTTCGAGCATTATTATAGAACCGCAGAAATCAAATGTAAATTTCATCTCTTCTATATTTAATATAACCTTCTGGGCAGATCAAAACAGACCAGGGCCTGCAGATGGCTCCGGTCTGAATGACATTATATATACTGGTTTATTTAACAGTTACTTTGATCATATAAGATTTCTTTCCTGATCTTACTGTGATCTTCGCGGTTCCTTTCTTTTTGGCTGTGATAACGCCCTTGGAGAAAACTGTCGCGATTTTTTTATTTGATGTTACGTAAGTTACTTTCTCTGTGGAGGTCAGTGGGCTGATCACTGGTTTCAGTGTTGTCTTCTGGCCTTTTTTGAGAGTCATGGAAGATTTCAGACCGCTGATCTTTGTTGTGCGGACTTTACCGGACTGAACTTTAACCTTCAGAACGGCTCTCTTTCCACTCTTTAAAGTTACCGTGATCTTCGCACTTCCGTTACGGTTCTGTGCTCTGATAAGACCGTTTTTGTCTACGGTCACGATCTTTCGGTTGCTGGAAACCCAGGATCTGATGGAGTCTCCATTTGCCATGCTTACTCTGACTCTCTTTGTTGCCTGTTTCTTCTGCAGGGTAACGGAAGATACATTCAGTTTGATCGTTGCTTTGAGCTTGCTTCCATAGTTTCTGGTCACAGTCTTCTTGCAGAGTGAACAGGTTCCTTTCTGTTTCTGCGGCTGGAATACGGTTGCTTTGGAGATTGTTTTCCATACATATTTATGGCTGTGTTTCACTACCGGGATCGTTTCCGTTTTTATTGCATTGCAGACTGTACAGGTATAAGTCTTCACGCCTGTTGCTGTGTAGGTCGCTTTCTTTGTCACTACACCTTTGTCATAGGTATGTTTATTTGTCTTTGCAATCTCCTCTTTCTTTGTTGCTCCGCAGACCGTACAGGTGTAGATCTTTTCTCCTGCTTCCACGCAGGTTGGCTCTTTGGTTACTTTTCCTTCGTCAAAGACATGTTCTTTTTCTGTGACATCCAGCCAGACACCTCCTGGTGCAGAACAGACTGCTCCGGTATTCTGTCCCGGCTGGCCTTCTATTCCAATAAAGTATTTACCTATAGAAAAGTCTTTGAGATCTACAGACAGATTTCCATTCTCATCTGTTGTGCCGAGATACTTCCAGGTATTGATCCTGCCAGTTCGAAGCTCATCTGCCGGTGTATAATACAGCTTATATTCACCTGTCAGCTTTTTCTGCTCCGTCATGTACTGTTCTCCGCTTCCGGTGCGATAAACTTCTATGGAAATTGAGTTTTTCTTCGATTTGTCCGCTTCTGCAAAAAGAGCATCCGAGTCAATTTTGAGATAATTGAACCCTGCTGACGGATCTGAATAAAATCCCCAGTCAGAAAAATGTCCTACCGTAATAACATCCTCATCACTCAGTACGATCTGATCGGCAGTTGCTCCCAGTCCCGGCGAATCCACTGGATACTCATAGTTGAGATAATAATTGAAGTTCTGATCCATTCCCCAGAACTGTGTAAAATAAATGGAACCTGCACTTCCCGTATATCTCAGGACATCACTTCCCAGAATCCCCTGTTCTTTCAGATATCCTTTTCCGGCATTTTCTTCACTGACTCCACAGTACAGTACTTCCGTCGCATAGATAAAAAGATGGAGCATGGTTACTTTATTTCTGGCAGATTCCACTGTTCCTGGAATTCTGTTTCCGTTTTCATCTTTTCCTGGTGACAGATACAGATTCTGCATACCATAAAGTGCAAGGTCAAAATAAGGAACCCTGAGTTTCGTAAGACAGACCGGGCAGGACAGCTTCCCACCCTGACTGATAAAATCCGCATCATGTGAGACAGAAAAATAAACGTCTACTGCTTCCGTTTCCGGCTGTGATTCCTCTTCTGCCGTAAAAATCCCTTCTGTTCCGGCACTTACTCCGTCACTGAAAAGCCCCTGTGCTTCATCAGCAGTTTCTTCCTGTATGTTCTGTATTTCCTCTGCTTCCGCTTCTTCCGTATCAAGACCCGGTTCCTGGGAAATTTCAGTCTCCGTCTCTTCCGGTACCTCAATCTCCGCATCACTGTCTGCATCTGTTTCTTCTTCAAAAATCTCCTCTGTTTCTACAGCAGTCTGCCCCAGACCTTCTGTGGTCTGAGGCAGATCCTGTGCAGATACAGCTATACTGTTTCCGGAGCAGAGCACTGCCATCGTGAGCAGCACTGCCAGAATTTTTCTGCTTTTTCTGTACATTTTATTTCACTGTAACCTTTACTGTTTTATAGGAACCATTTGCTGCATAGCAGTATACATAGCAGGTACCTTTTTTAAGACCCTTGATGGTTCCGTTTTTGCTTACTGTTGCAATTGCATTATCGCTGGATCTGTATCTTACCAGGCTGACATGGTTTGCAAGTTTCTTTGTGGTATTTGTGACTTTTACCTTTAAGGTATAAGTCTTTCCTTTGGCTACAGAAACCTGCGCATTGTTGACAGATACACTCTTCGCATTTCCATATTTGCCGCCTGTGGTAGCTGTATGCATGACATCGGATTTTGTGATTGTTACTTTCTTTCCGTTTACAACCTTGTAGGCTTCTACATAATATTTGTAGTTTGTACCCTTGGAAAGTCTGCTCTGTTTCCAGCTCAATGTATTGCCGTTGACTGTTGCGATCAGTTTCTTGAGCGGTTTTGCATCGCATTTTGAACCATAGATTCTATAGCCTGCTGCAGATGTGATCTTGTTCCATCTGATAGAAGCTGTTGAATTTGAAGTTGTTACGATCAGTCTGACAACCTGCTTGCTTTCCTTTGCAGACAGAGCTTTGTCCGTTGCTACTTTGTTCATCTCAGCTTTTGCTGCCGCAACGATGTTTTTGATTTCTTTTTCAGAGTCAGCTTCGCTGATGTTCAGTTTTGCCCTGGTAATAATTGCAGACAGTTCTTTTTTCTGCGCAGTTCTGTAATCTGACAGTTTCTTGTAATTGTCCAGTTCTTTTTTGGCATTTGCACGGACAACTTTTAATTCGGCTTCCTTGTACTGAGCGGCTGTTTTTACAGATGAAATTCTCTTCTGTGCCTTTGCAACAACAGCCTGCATTTCATCTTCTTTTTCCAGAGTGTTTATCTTTGCTTCTGCTGAATCAATGATCTCTTTGATCATTTCCTGCTCATCTTCTCTGTAATCCATATAGTCTACAGACGCTTCCAGTTCTTTGACAGCATTCTCACGAAGCTTATTGATTTCTTCCTGTCTCTTTTCTTCTTCACGGTTGACAATATTCACTTTGATTTCCGGCATCTTGTCTTCATAGAATTTCTTCTCTGTATTTCCGACAATGAAGTAGCCCTGTACTTTTGCGCCGCCATAGTTGGCAAAATAATATCCATTCTTTAATGTATAAGTTCCAGATATGGTTCCTTCCGGCACTGTAAATGTAATGGTTTCCATATTACCTTTGATATTTTCCAGTCCTGGAATATCTGTAGTATAGCCGGTATATTCATCCCAGAGATTTTTCTCTTTGGAAACTTCTTTTGGTCTTCGAACACCTGTCAGAGTTACTGTCACTTCATCGCCGTCGTATATTTTTTCCGGTGTCACTGCTGCAGTAATATTCACTTCCGCTTCCGGTGTTACTGTAACTTTACAAACAGCTGTTTTTCCTTCCACTTCTGCTGTAATCTCAGCCTCTCCTGCGGAAACTGCGGTAACCAGACCATTATCACTGACCGTTGCAACCTGTTCATTGGAAGACTTCCAGGTAACTGCTTTATCTGCGACAGCTTCCGGTAAAATCGTGGCAGTAAGCTGTTCTGTATCCTCTGTTTCCAGCTGAAGCTCTTCTTTGTTCAAAATTACACTGTCAACATTAATTCTTGTATTCTCGGCAACAGTAACATCAAAATCCGGCATAAAACTGAATTCACCTTTGCAGATCGGCGCGTTCAGATTTGGCTCTCCAGGATTATCTGTTGTCTTGTCAGAACCTAATACAGATCCCCACCACTGACTGTAGATTCCACCATCTTCAAAGGTATACTCTCCTGCTTCCGGGAATGTTACTTCAAAACTGTTCTGAATTGCCAGATCCCACTGGCTGCAGTGTCCTTTGTATTCAGTACTTCCATAAGTATAATGTACATAAGTTGATTCGCTTCCCCAGGAAGATGTAAAGCATGGATTGTAGATTGTAGCCAGCTTATACACCGGCATGGTAATTCCCGTGAAACTGATCTTCGCCGTATCCCCTGCCTCCAGAATCTCTCCTTCATGTGTTTCGTTCTCTACATTAATTCTGATCTTTCTGGCATCCAGCACATGGAATTTACTTCTTGTAGTTCCATCAGCAGCTTTTGCGGTAATCTCAATGATATTGCTTCTGTTCTCAAGAGGAAGTGTATAGGTTCCTTCTGTTCCATTCTGAGGTACTGTGATTCCATTACATTTAACAACAATGCTTTCTGCATTTTCTGCGGAAGCCTTAAGTGTAAACGGAGTACTGTCACCCTCGGTAAAGTATACGGTATCATAAGAACGGAATACAACATCTGAATCGTCGTTCTTGTCTGCATCTTTGTATACAATATTATCTTTAATGGAAATATTTTCATTTCCACCTACACTGTAAACAACATATGCTGTATTGACCGGATCGACTGCATCAAAATGTTTTCCGCCCGAATGCTCCAGTGCATCATATGTAATTTTTACAACAGTGTTTCCCTCTTTCTGGGCTCTAACAACCACTTTGGAATTGTCACTTTCATCCAGCGTTACAGAATCGCCTTTGATAATTTCATAATTAAAATGTGGAAGCTGGACATTATTGCCAATCGCATCCGTAATCGCCTCTTCTACACGCCGTGGAATCAGTTTTACGGTATCTCCGACCTTCATTTCCTTGAAGTCATACTGTGTCCAGAGGTCATTTGTAAAGCTGTCCGGAACCTCTGATCCGGCATTTACACCAAGATATTCATCTGCTTCTTCTTTTGCACCAGCAGTAAATGTAATATCCGGAAGATATCCAAACTCTCTTGCGGTTACAGTTCCTTTGCCATCCCCAAAATCTGTTCCCGGGCTCCACTGATTGGCTTTTTCATAAATTACACCGCCGCTCAGATGATAGGTTCCGGCAGCGATTCCCTCCAGTGTAAGTGTTGCCGTAGAAGCACTGCTGGTCAGATCTCCAAACGTTACATTTTCATTTCCGGAAATATCTGTCTGATAAGATGCATAAGCCTTTCCACCCCAGCTTGCATTCCACTGTCCGGGAATCTGATATACGCCAGCTGCAAGGTTTGTAAGTGATATTGTCACTTTGCCTGTGTCATCTGTGACCACTGTTACTTCTGTTTCTCTGTTTCGGATCTCATATGTATCATCCCCGACCTTTACAGTATTTTCATCCGGAAATTCTACTGTTTTTCCATTGTACAGATATTCTTTGCCTTTTTCATGATAAAGGACATCGTACTGCTTATTCCAGGTTCCCCCGAAAATATAATCCGGAAGTGCCACCTGATTCTCTCCGAGAGACTGGAACTCTGTCGCAGCTTCGTCTGTTCCATCTGAAAACGGATCTGCCACAGATGAAGCTTCGTCAGTAAAAATCTCCTCCGTGCTGTCATCACTGTCAGTCTCTGCTTCTGATACATCTGAGATATCTGCTTCTTCTGTTTCTGAATCTTCCTTATCAAAAACATCTGTTTCTACTTCTGCATCCTCTGTTTCGCCTTGTTCTCCCTCTTCCAGCACGATATCTGCATCCGAAAAATCATCATCTGCAAATACAGCGGATGCCGGAGTTACGCTTCCTGTGACCATTGCTGCCGCCAGTAACACACTGAGCCATTTTCTTTTCATTTCACTCTTCCTTTCTTTTTTGCATACAAAAAGAAACCCTATCTTTTCTTATAGGCTTCCTCAAGATATGCTCTATGCTGACTTAAGAGCTGTATGCTCTAACACAGCAGAGAAAAGCTGTGCCGGATTCTCACCGGCTTCCGATTACTGTCTGCCCCTGCAGACACTACATACCTTTTATTTGTGTTCAGTTATATTTTTAATATATCACTTCACTTCTGTATCGTCAAGTTCTTAACATTTATTTTGTCAGAAATATTCTGTCTGAAATCCGTTTTCCTGACAGTAACGATCCATCCTGCTTCCTTTGTGACAGCGGATATGTGTACTCCTGTTTACGATCCACTCTCCGATTTTTTCCGGATCATGAGCAATCTCCAGAACTTTCAGCCTGTCGCAGCCATGAAATGCCCATTTCCCGATTATTTTTAGATTCTGGGGAATTCTCACATATTCCAGTTTCCTGCATTTCAAAAAAGCACTCGGACCTATCTCCTCCAGATCATCCGGTAATTCTATTTCCTGAAGACCAGCCTGGTAAAAAGCCTCCTCACCTATCTTTCTGAGACTCTTCGGAAAGAAAAAGGATTCCAGATCCGTGCATTTATAAAATGCATTTCTTCCAATCTCAATAATTTCATCTGGCATTTCTACAGAGTTCAGGCTTGAGCATTCCCGAAAAGTTTCGTCTTCGATTTTTTTCTGTCTGCTTTCTCTGCTCAGCTGAACTCTGGTCAGTCTTTTGCATCCTGAAAAAGCATTTCTTTCCATTACCAGCATCTTCTTTGTAAGTTCTGCACCTTGGAGGTTCACACAGCCTGAAAAGGCGTTCTGACGTATTTTCTGAACACCCGGCATGTAAATTTTTTTTACACTGGTACAATTCAGGAAAGCATTCCTTTGGATTTCTCTTACCTGTTCATTTAAGTCCAGATTGCGAAGTTTGATATTTCCGCAAAAAGCCGCCTCTCCGATAGATCTGTAGCCGGTTCCCACCACCATATTTTTCTGGATGTTTTTTCCTGCATCCTTTTTCGTATAAATCCTGTCTCCATCTGCCCGCCAGACCAATACTGTATTTTTCAATATTTCTTCCTTTCTGGTAATATATGGAAAATAAAAAGCGCAATATCCGGTTATCATGATTATTGGATATTACGCCTTATGTTTCTTCTTTCCAAACATTACCTGCTGCTACCGCAATATCTCTGATATAGGATATTATTGTCTGTACCTGATTTTGGGTACACAAACAAAACAATATCCCACTCCATTTATCATTGCGTGTAATAACTGGTAGCAGCTTTAAGCAGGTATCCTGACTTATGCAGTTCCAATGCTTCCCTTCTCATACAAAAGTACAATGGCATATAAAGCATCTAAACAAATACAGTAGCACGACTGTCCAGGATTCTCACCTGATTCCCTCTTAGCCCGAAACAGAAACCTGCACGGGAACTCAAAACCGGTAATTGTTTCATTACTTTTCTTTATTCAATTGTTTATACTTTACCATATTTTTGTGCGCTTCTCAAGAGTTTTTATCAATTAGATAAACCCTTTTCCTTCTGGTTGAGGGCATTTTCGGGTTATTTTATGATTTTGAACTGGTCCATTCCTGTATTACCGCTTCGTCAGTCTGAAGTGCTTCTGCAATCTTCTCCAGTGGAAATTTCATTTTATTCAACGCCATGGCTGTTTCTTTTGCTTTTTGCAATTCCCCCTCTTTCAATCCGGCTTCTCTTCCGACTTTTATTCCGGCTTCTCTTCCGGCTTCGTATTCTGCCTTTCGCAGCTTTCGTTCTTCCTCTTCTTGGTCGTATTCGAATATACTCATTGCGATCACCTCCGATTTGTTTTTTCGAAGGAATTCTGCAAGGATTCCGTTCTGGATGCAGTCGTTGACTGCCTGTTCTACAGCTGTGTCCAGATCGGTGGTTCCTGCGTATTCCCGCACTTTTGCTACATATTGGGCATATTCTCTCAGGATCTGGCACTGCTCCATCAGCTGGCTGTTGTGACCTTCGTTGATATTCAGGGTGAGCACCTTTAATTCCAGGTTCGGCTCACCGGTCAGGTTTTCGTAGGATTCTGACAGGTAACTGACCCAGCTGTCTTCTTTCCTTTCGGTTCCATTGTAGAATACAAGGAAGTTCGGTGCCGGGATCTTCTGGATGATAGATGAATACAGAGATCTGTGGTCTACGAGCTTCTGGTATTCCCCTGCTATGTAGAACAAATCCCTCAGCGGCATATTGGGGTTGTAGGTTGACTGGTGTTCATACAGAAACAATCCCGTGTCCACTATAAATGCCAGGTCATTCTTCATTCCCATATAGACTGCATTTTCCAGCGTCACGATCTCCAGTGCGTCCGGGTCTTCGTAGCTGCTTCCGTTTACTGCATTGTAAAGGGAAAGAAGATTTTTGCGGTCAGAGAACAGCATTCGGAAAAGTTTCAGAACGTGGTGTACTGTTTTTCTTTTCACTTCGAACCCCTGCTTTTTTGTTTTGACTGGAATGGTCGAGTAGATACATCCGTTACCGAATGTATCCCTCACAGAATTCCGGACGTGCGGCTTTTCCGCATCCGGCTCTTTACGAAACGCATTATTCAACAATTATCCGTAAATACTGACATATATTTTCGCCCTCGCTAAAGGATAGGCTGTATCAATCATTTCAAGAAACCCTGACCATGTATAGCTCTTTTTCTGACTTCTTCTATTAAGCCAGTAATGAAGACTTCTCATGACCTGGTATCTAAAAGCAGACAGACTCCGCCCATTATCAGTAATGCCGTAGTAATGATAATAACCAACAAGTATCTGATTCAGCTTAGATATAATGTCTTTCAGTTTATTCGCTCTCATTGACCGAATTTTCTGACGAACTTCTTTGCACTTTTTATTAAATTTTATTCTGCTGGTT
>ONZT01000580.1_pt1 | contig 28497 bp, 20 predicted proteins | sample 1671571 | NCBI WGS metagenome assembly ONZT01 (sample SAMN06348170, study PRJEB24527) | human gut metagenome | biome: human gut; feature: ankylosing spondylitis patient; material: feces | host: Homo sapiens | place: China | collected 2015-10
CCCGCGGCGGCGACTTTTCAACAATGTATCAGAAATAAGCGTGCCGCAAACCCGCTGCGGAAGGCAAAAGACAACGCCGGGAACGGCAGGAAACGGACGCGGACAGGTGACGGGAAGCGACGCGGGGAGGCAGCGGGGAACGACGCGGGCAGGCGGCGGGGAAGCGACGCGGGGAAGCGACGCGGGGAGCCTGCGGGGAACAATGCGGGCAGGCGGCGGGGAACGGACACGGACAGGTGACGGGAAGCGACGCGGGCTGCCAGCGGGGAACGACGCGGGCAGGCGGCGGGGAACGGACGCGGACAACCAGCAGGAAACGGACGCGGGCAGCCAGCGGAAAACGATGCGGGCAGCCAGCGGAAAACGATGCGGGGGGGGGCAGGAAACGGAAGCTCCGGTCAGCGGACGACCACCTCGGTCGGCCCGTTATAATCGACGCCCTGCGAGCCGAGGCGATAGACGGTCGTAAGGAAAGGGTTGTCGCGCGTGTCGGCCTGCAACTGCCCCGAGCAGGGGGTCAGGTCGAGCGTCACCAGCAGGTTGCCGCGGCAATCGAGCTGGCGCAGGGAAGAGTTGGATTTCAGGTCGAGGCGTGCGAGCAGGTTCCCGGCACAATCGAGCACCGCCAGCCCGCGCAGGCCGTCGATGTCGAGCGACGTGATTTCGTTGTCGCCGCAATCGAGCTTTTGCAGGTCGGGGCATTTGCGCAGGTCGAGCCGCGTGAGGTTATTGCCGCTGCAATCGAGCTCGCGCAGGCGGGAAAACTCGCCGATCTCCCACATCGCGGAGATGTTGCGGCCGGAGCAATCCATCACCAGGACGCGCTGCGCCTCGTAGCGCGAAATGCGTCCGTCGTGATCCAAATCGAACATTCCGAGACAGAATTGCTCGAAGGCGGGGTCTGTGAATGTAATATAAATACGCTTGTTCTTATCATCCTGCTCGTTCTCAGCAAGGCCGCAGGCCGTGAACAGCAGCAGAGCGAGGACAGGGATAAAGCGCAGCATGGCCGGATCAGATATTCACGTCGTCGTCGGAGTCGCCGCCGCCGTCATCGGAATTGGCATCGTCCTGGATTTCGTCGGCGCCCTTGATTTCGTCGTCGTAGTAATCCTTGTCGTCCTCCTCCTGCGCATTGTCGTCGATCTTCACGTCGATCTTCACCATATAGGCGATCTCGTCGGTATCGAAAGGCACGGCATAGAAAAAATCGCCGTTGGGTTTGTCCACGCGCATCATCGCTTCGGTGAACCCCAGCGGGTATTTTTCCTTTACGGCATCCTGCAGTTCGGGAGTCAGGTTGTGAAAGCTCGTTACGATATGTTTCTTCGTCGTATTCTGTTTAGCCATAGTAATGCTTGGAAATTTTCTGCAATTATAAGCAAAATTTACATATCGCACCACATCCGTAATTTTTTTTTGCATTTTTTTTGAATTTGCAGGATGTTATAAACAAAATACGTACCTTTACGCAGGTTATACTTATATTATGATACGCGAGAAAATCGAAGAGCTGCGGCGGCAGCTCGAGTACCATAACTTCAGATATTACGTCGAAAACGCCCCCGAGATCTCCGACTTCGAATTCGACACGATGATGCGCGAATTGCAGGATCTGGAACGGGCGCACCCCGAACTGTCCGACCCCAATTCGCCCTCGGTGCGTGTCGGAAGCGACATCACGTCGGAGTTCCGGAGCGTAAAGCACCGGTTCCCGATGCTTTCGCTCGGCAACACCTATTCGCTCGACGAACTGCATGAATTCATCGCCCGTATCGAAAAGGAGGCCGGGCCGACGGAGTTCGTCTGCGAACTGAAATTCGACGGCACGGCCATATCGCTCACCTACGAGGACGGGCGGCTGCTGCGTGCCGTGACGCGCGGCGACGGCACGCAGGGCGACGACGTGACGGCCAACGTACGTACGGTGCGCACGGTTCCCCTGCGCCTGAGGGGCGACGACTGGCCGCCCTACTTCGAAATACGGGGCGAGATCCTGATGCCCTACGCCTCGTTCGACAAAATCAACGCCGAGCGCGAGGCGGCCGGGGAGACGCTCTTCGCAAACCCGCGCAACGCCGCGGCGGGGACGCTCAAGCAGCAGGCGTCGTCGGTGGTCGCACGCCGCGGCCTGGACTGCACGCTCTACCAGTTGGCGGGCGACGACCTGCCCTTCACGAACCACTGGGAAAGCCTGCAGAAAGCCCGCGAGTGGGGATTCAAAGTCTCGGACGCGGCGCGCATATGCCGCACTGCGGAGCAGATCGACGCCTACATCGCCCACTGGGACGAGGGGCGCCATGCCCTGCCCTTCCCGACCGACGGCGTGGTGATCAAGGTCAACGACTTCGCCGTAAGGCGGCAGCTGGGATTCACGGCCAAGGCCCCGAAATGGGCCGTGGCCTACAAGTTCAAGGCCGAGCAGGCGCTCACGCGGCTGGACAGCGTGTCGTTCCAGGTGGGACGCACGGGGGCCATAACGCCTGTGGCGAACCTCGAACCGGTGCTGCTGGCCGGGACGACCGTGCGGCGTGCGACGCTGCACAACGCCGAGCAGATGGCCCTGCTGGACATCCGCCCGGGCGACATGGTATACGTCGAGAAGGGCGGCGAGATCATCCCCAAGATCACGGGGGTAGACCTCTCGCAGCGGCCTGCGGACAGCAAACCGTTCGAATACATCACCGTATGCCCCGAATGCGGCACGCCGCTGGTGCGCTACGAGGGCGAGGCGAAGCACTACTGCCCCAACCAGGGGGGATGCCCGCCGCAGATCGTCGGACGCATCATCCATTTCATCCGCCGCAAGGCGATGGACATCGAGGGGCTGGGCGAGGAGACCGTGGAACTGCTCTATGAGAACGGGCTGGTGCACGACGTGGCCGACCTGTACGACCTGAAGGCCGGACAGCTGGCGGAATTGCCGCGGCTGGGCGAAAAGTCGGCCGACAACATCATACGCAGCATCCGCGGATCGGTCGAGGTGCCGTTCCGCCGCGTGCTGTTCGGACTCGGCATCCGCTTCGTGGGCGAAACGACGGCCAAATACCTCGCGGAGCATTTCCGCTCGCTCGACGCCGTGATGCGGGCCACGCGCGAGGAGCTGACCCAGGCCGACGAGGTGGGCGGGCGCATCGCCGACGCGATCATCGAGTATTTCGCCGACAAGCAGAACCACGCCATCATCCGCCGCCTGCGTGCCGCGGGGCTGAAGTTCGAGGAGGAGGCGCGGGAGCTGGCGTCGGAGTCGCTCGCAGGCCGCAGTTTCGTGGTGTCGGGCAAGTTCTCGCGCAGCCGCGACGAAATGAAGGAGCTGATCGAAATGCACGGGGGCAGGAACCTCGCAGCCGTATCGGCCAACGTCGATTACATCGTGGCGGGCGACAACATGGGCCCGGCGAAGCTCAGGAAAGCCGAGAAGCTGGGCGTGAAGATCATTTCCGAAGAGGAGTTCATCGCCATGGTCGGCGGGCAGGAAGCCCCGGCGGCAAACGGGACGGAAGCCGACGGCGCAACAACGGCAAATAACGGCGGCAGGAACAATGGCGCCCCGGCCGCGGCGGAAAAGGCCGGGTCGGAAGGCGACGGAGCAATGCCCCATAGCGCCGGACGTAAAACCCCGGAGCCGGCAGCGACAGCCGATGATGCGGGTGCGCCGGGAAAAGGCACGGTGGACAAGCCTGAAAAAGACACCGCGGGAAAGCCGGGGGAAAACACGGCGGACAAGCCTGGAAAGGACGCCGCGGGAAAGCCGGGGGAAGACACGGCCGACAAGCCTGGAAAAGACACCGCGGGAAAGCCGGGGAAAAGCGCGGCCGACAAGCCTGAAAAAGACGCCGCGGGAAAGCCGGGGGAAGACACGGCGAACAAGCCTGGAAAGGACACCGCGGGAAAGCCGGAGATACCGGGCCGGGGAAAACAGGTGAAACCCTCCGGAAAGAAGGGGGCGGAAGCGGCCGCGACGGAAGGCGGGGACGGCGAACCCGTCCAACAAGGCGAGTTGTTCTGAGCCCCGCGGAAAAGGAATACGCATAAAAAACTACATAATGCCAAACAGAATCATATGATACGACACAAGCTCTGCGGCGTGGGGGCCGCCATGATAACCCCCTTTACACCCGAAGGAAAAGTTGACTATCAGGCGCTGGCACGCATGATCGACTATGTGATCGAAGGCGGCGTGGACTACATCGTGGCGCTGGGCACCACGGCCGAGACGCCGACGCTCTACATGCCCGAGCGCGCCGTGATAGCCATGTTCATCACCAACCACATCGCGGGGCGCGTACCGCTGGTGATGGGCTGCGGCGGCAACTCGACGTCGGAGGTACTGGATCAGCTGCGCGAATTCGACCTGCGGGGCGCCGACGCCATCCTGAGCGTTACGCCCTACTACAACAAGCCCTCGCAGGAGGGGCTCTACCAGCATTTCCGCACCGTATCGGAGCACTCGCCGCTGCCGGTGATCCTCTACAACATCCCGGGACGCTCGGGCGTCAACATGACGGCCGAGACGACGCTGCGGCTGGCTCGCGAAATGAAGAACGTAATCGGCATCAAGGAGGCATCGGGCGACATCGAACAGATGCAGCACATCCTCGACCGGCGCCCCGAAGGGTTCATCGTGCTGTCGGGCGACGACGGCATGACGCTCGAACTGATGCGCCGCGGCGGCGACGGCGTGATCTCGGTGGCCGCGAACGCTTTTCCCAAGCGGTTCATGGAGTGTGTGAACTACGCCAAGGCCGGGGAGTTCGACCGTGCGGAAAAGGCATACGAATGCCTCGACGAAGCGGTGCACGCCCTGTTCGAAGAGGGCAACCCCGTGGGGGTGAAGTGCGCACTGGCCGAAATGGGCATAATCGGCCCGACGATGCGGCTGCCGCTCGTCGAAGGTTCGGAGGCGCTGCGCGAAAAGTTCCGCAAACTGATCGCGGAATACGATTTGCGCTGATTTGAGCGTTAGTGCCTAAAATACGGACAAAACACGGATATGAAAAATTTACTGCTGACATTGCTCCTGCTCCCGGCGCTGGCCGCGGCGAAAGTCCCCGTCGAGGAGGACATCGTCGCCAAGACGTCCGACCCCGATTCGCCGTTCTACTACACTTCGCTGATGATGCGCTACAACGCGGGCGACGAGACGCTCACCGACGAGGATTACCACTACCTCTACTACGGCTACGCCCACCAGGAGAGCTACAAACCGATGGAGGCGAACCCCGACCTGGACAAGCTGCTGATGCTGGCATCGGGGCTCGATCCCGACAACCCGCTGGCCGAAACGCTCGACGCGATGCTCTACGTGGGCGAAGATGCGCTCGCCCGCGACCCGTTCAGCCCCAAAATCCTGAACCTGATGGCCTATGCCCACGGGGCGCTGGGCAACAAGCTGCAGGAGAAGATGTATTACAACAAGGTGAAGGGGGTGCTCCGCGCGATCGAGGATTCGGGGGATGCCCTCACGCAGAAGACCCCGCGCCATATCCTGATGTTCGACCATGCGCTCGACGTGATGGCATCGGAGGGTTACACCTACGGCAAGAGCCGCATCATCAGCCGTACGGTGGAATTCATCCCCTTCACGGCGCCCCGGATGGTCGGCGACAAGAAACGCAAAGGGCTCTATTACGACTTCGGCCGCGTATACTGGAACAAGCCCGAAGGATATACCTATAAACGTGACCGCACATGGCAATTCAACAACCTAAAACCCCGTACCTACAAATAATCCGGCGCACGCTGAGCCTGCTGCTGGCAGTGACGCTGCTCGCCGGGTGCGAAAAAACAGAGGAACGCGCAGGGCTGATCACGACGCAGAACGAAGTGGTATTGCGCAGCACGGCGGGTTCGGAGGCGGCATTCACGGTGTCGTCGACCGAAGCGTGGTCGCTCACCACGGAGGGAAGCGGCTTCGACGTCTCCCCTACCCAAGGCGGCCGCGGGGAGACGACGGTAACGGTGAGGGCGCAGGACGACAATACGACGACCCGGCGAAAGGCGCTGGGCAGCATGGCGCTGCGCCTGTCGTCGGGAAGGGCCGAGGCCACGATCTCGGTGGTGCAGAGCCCGACCGTCGCACCCCAGACGGTCGTCATGTACCTGCCGTGGTCGGGGAACCTGTACACGCATTTCCTCCAGAACATCGAGGACGTGAAGAAAGCCGTGGCAGGAAACATCCTGCATGACAGCCGCCTGCTGCTGTTCCTACAAACGAGCACGACGAAAGGTACGCTCAGTGAGCTGTACTACGACAACGGAGAGTGCCGCGAAACGGAACTGCGCACGTACGAAGACCTCAACGTGACGCAGGCCGAGACCATCACCAGGATTTTCGACTACATCAAGCAGACCGCACCCGCCGAACGCTATGGCATCACGATCGGGTCGCACGGCATGGCGTGGATCCCCGCATCGGGCTCGGGCCGGAGCGCTGCCGACGCGAAGGCCGGCACGGAACCGACGGCGACAACCGTCCCCGAGAAATGGCACTGGGAATACGTTTCGCCCGACGGGCAGTTCACCCGCTGGTTCGGCGACGGCGGTTCGCGGTGTACCAACACGACGACCTTCGCCGAGGCGATAACGGCCGCAGGAATCCGGTTCGAATACATCCTCTTCGACGACTGTTTCATGTCGTCGATCGAGGTGGCGTACGACCTGCGCAAAATCACCAGGCACCTGATCGCCTCGCCCTGCGAGGTGATGGCCTACGGTTATCCTTACGACCTGGTGATGCCCTACCTGTTCACCGACGGCGGCACGGGATACGACCTGGACGGCGTATGCCGGAGTTTCTACGAATTCTACGAGCAATACGAGGCCCCGAACTATAACTGCGGGGCGATCGCCGTGACGGTATGCGACCAGGTGGATAAGATGGCAGAAGTCATGCACCTCATCAACAATGCATCGCCCGCGTATATCCCCGACCCGGAGAAACCGTTGCAGCAATACGAGTACCTCTATGCCCCGACGCGGTTCTACGACCTGGCGGATTACGTCTACCAACTGTGCGACGACACCGCCCTGCTAAAGGAATTCGACGAACAGCTCGCACGCACCGTCCCCGAACGCTACCGGCTGCATACGGAGTATTTCTATTCGGGCGGCAAGAGGCCGCTCACGACCTATTCGGGCATTTCGACCAGCGCGCCGAGCACGAGCGGGATCGTGGTGAACAACATCCAAAACACGGGCTGGTACAAGGCGACGCACTGACAAGGCGGCAGGCAGCATTTGCCCGGCAGCATGGCGGCCTGAAGACAGCAGCCGGGAGACAGCAGCCGGAAGACAGCAGCCGGGAGATAGCAGCCGGGAGACAGCGGCCTGGAGACAGCGGCCGACGGGTGCAGCTGGCATAGCGGCAACAGGCACGGCGGCAACAGGTACGGCGGCAACAGGTACGGCCCGTCACCATACGCTCCCGCCGCGCGGGTGCCGTGGTTTTCCGGGCGTACCGGAATCGCCGCCATATCGCAGGAATGCGGGGACATCCCGCAACCACCCGGATATGCCGGGATTATCGCTGTTAAAACAGAAGGAGGCTCCCTCGACAGGAGCCTCCTTCTGATTGTACCCTTATCCCTCCGGACAAAGACCGGATGCAGGGACTTATTCGTACTGGCCGGACTTGAGCCGTTCGACCTCCTCGCGGGAGAGGAAACGCCAGGCTCCGCGCTTGAGGTTCTTCTTGGTCAGGCCGGCGTAGTAGACACGGTCGAGCTTGGTGACCGTGTAACCCAGGAATTCGAAAATACGGCGCACGATACGGTTGCGGCCGGAGTGTATCTCGATGCCGATCTCCTGTTTGTTCTCCTTGACATAGGAAATTTCGTCGGCGAAGATTTCGCCGTCTTCGAGTGTGATGCCCTCGGCGATGCGATCCATATCGGCACGCGCCAGGGGCTTGTCGAGCGTCACCTGGTAGATTTTCTTTTTCAGGTACGAGGGGTGCGTGAGCTGCTTCGTAAGGTCGCCGTCGTTGGTGAAAAGCAGCAATCCGAGGCTGTTCTTGTCCAGACGGCCTACGGGGTAGATGCGCTCCGTGCAGGCACCTTCGACCAGATCCATGACGGTCTTGCCGGCATGGGGGTCGTCGAGCGACGTGACATAACCCTTGGGCTTGTTGAGCACGAGGTAGACCTTCTTCTCGCCCTGCACGCGGCTGTCGTTGAATTTCACCTCGTCGGTGGGAAGCACCTTGGTGCCCAGCTGGGTGACGATCTGGCCGTTGACCGTGACCAGGCCCGCGGTGATGAAATCGTCGGCCTCGCGGCGCGAGCAGAGGCCCGACTGCGCGAGAAAACGGTTCAGGCGCATTTCGCCGACCTGCTTTTCGGGCGTGAATTTCGGGTAGGAAGCCGGTTTGTCGTCGTGCTTCCTCGGCCCCGGCTTATAGGGTTTGTCGCCGAATTTACGGTCGCCGTATTTCTTATCCCCGAACTTACGTTCACCGTAGGCGGGCTTGTCGCCATACTGGCGGCGCGGTTTGTCGCCGTCGCGGTGCTCGTAACGGGGTTTATCGCCGAACTTGCGTTCGCCATAGGCGGGCTTGTCACCGTACTGGCGGCGCGGTTTGTCGCCGTCGCGGTTTTCGTAGCGGGGTTTATCGCCGAATTTGCGCTCGCCGTAGGCGGGCTTGTCACCGTACTGGCGGCGCGGTTTGTCGCCGTCGCGGTGCTCGTAACGGGGTTTATCGCCGGACTTACGCTCGCCGTAAGCCGGTTTGTCGCCGAACTGGCGGCGCGGTTTGTCGAATGCAGGGCGGTTGTCCGCCGTGAAATGGGGATTGTAGGAGGCCCGCTCACGGGGCCCCTCGCTGGACGGTTGCTCCGAATCGGCAGCATCACGCTGTAAACGCGGGCGACGCTCGACACGCTCCGCCGTAGCAGTCACGGTACGCTGGCGCTTGTCGCGTCCGAAACGCGAAAGTATCGTGGTCGAGTCGTTTTTGTTGTCTTTCATACGTATTTGAATGAGTTTGTGGGGCAAAGGTAATCCATTTTTCCGGATTACGGCATATTGCAGACCTGATTTGGCGATAAAAGACAGGGGCCGTTACAAATTCGCCGCTTTTGCCTTATCTTTGCACCCGTAAACGACGTCCGGCAGGGGTTGCCGGACATCCCCGCCCCGCACCTATGAACATGAACCGCGAAATACTGCGCATCGCGCTCCCGAATATCGTTTCGAACATCACCGTGCCGCTGATGGGAATCGTGTCGACGGCCATCGCCGGGCACTGGGGCGCGGATTCGGCGGCGACGATCGGCGCACTGGCCATCGGGGTGTCGATCTTCAACTTCATCTACTGGAACTGCTCGTTCGTGCGCATGGGAACCAGCGGACTCACGGCACAGGCGTTCGGCGCAGGGAATTTCCACGAATGCACCAACATGCTCGTAAGGGCGATGGTCGTGGCGGCAGGCATGGGATTGCTGATGCTCGCCCTGCAATACCCGCTGGGCGAGCTGGCTCTGTGGGGACTGAACGGCAACGAAATGACGCGCGAATATTTCTACGCCCGCATCTGGGCCGTACCGGCTGGCATCCTCCTGTTCGGGTTCAACGGCTGGTTCACGGGTATGCAGAATGCCATGATACCGATGTTCACGGCTATTTCGGTCAACGCGGTGCATGTCTTGTGCAGCCTTTGGTTCGCCTTCGGCATGGACATGGGGATCGTCGGCATCGCCTACGCCTCGGTGATCGCACAGTGGACGGGCGTGGGGCTTTCGCTGCTGCTGCTCATGCTGCGCTACCGCAAGGTGCTGACGGGCATCGACTGGGCCGAGGTATTCGACATGAAACCGCTCAAAACCTTCTTCATCGTCAACCGCGACATCATGCTGCGTACGCTCTGCATCGTGGCGGTCTACACCTTCTTCACGGGGGCTTCGGCCCGCATGGAAGACCCGGTGCTGCTGGCCGTGAACACCCTGCTGTTGCAGCTCTTCACGCTCTTCTCGTACATGAACGACGGCTTCGCATATGCCGCCGAAGCGCTGACCGGACGGTTCATCGGCGCCCGGGACGTAAGGGCGCTGCGCGACTGCCTGCGGCGCTGCATCGCATGGGGCACGGCCGTGTCGGTACTGTTCGTGGGAATCTACATCGTCTGGTGGCGCGACCTGGTGGGGCTGTTCATCGACGATTCGGCCGCAAACGCCGCGACGATCGTGGAGGTCGCCGGACGGTATATCGTATGGATCATCCTGATCCCCGTAGCCAGCGCCATGCCCTTCATCATGGACGGCATCATGGTGGGCGCCACGCAGACGCGCGTCATGCGCAACTCGATGTTCTGGGCTACGGCAGCCTATTTCGGCATCTTCTATATCGGGCATACGCTCATAGGCAACAACGCCCTGTGGCTCGCTTTCACGCTGTACATGTTCCTGCGCGGCGTGCTGCAATACTTCATGACGCACAGCCTGCGGACAATCTACCGCAAAGCCGGCGCATAAGGAAGAGGCGGTGAACCCCGGGCAGGGAGAGGCCGGAACGGCCCGGGAGAGGCAACGTCCGGAACCTGGAAGGTTTCCTGCGATAACAGGCCGCATATCCGGGGAAAATCACTAAATTAGCGGAACGGAACCCCCCAAAACCCCGCCATGATCTTATCCGAAAACGCACTCTATATCAAATATATCCGACTGAAAGAGGCCGGAGATTTGCCGCACGAATACCCCTATACGGTGCCCGCGCTGGCGGGGTTCAGCGGGTTGCGGTTCCGCCGCCCGGTGACGTTCATCGTGGGCGAGAACGGCATGGGCAAATCGACGCTGCTGGAAGCCATCGCCGTAAAAGCGGGATTCAATGCCGAGGGCGGGTCGAAGAACTTTCGGTTCGCAACGCGCGAGACTCATTCCCCGCTATACGGGAACCTCGTGCTCGGACGCGGGTTGCAGCCGCGCGACGGCTATTTCCTGCGTGCCGAGAGTTTCTACAACGTCGCCACCGAAATCGACCAGATAGCCGACGGCATACACCGCTATTACGGCGACAAGTCGCTCCACAGGCAATCGCACGGCGAAAGCTTCCTGAGCCTGCTCGAACACAGGCTCCGCGGGAACGGGCTCTATATCTTCGACGAGCCCGAGGCCGCCCTCTCGCCGTCGCGGCAGATGTATATGCTGTGCCGGATAAAACAACTCGTGGAAAGCGGATCGCAGTTCATCGTCAGCACCCACTCGCCTATCGTCATGGCCTACCCCGGCGCCGACATCTACGAGATCGCGGACAACGGACTGCAACTCACCGAACTGGAGCAGACGCCGCATTACCTGCTGATGAAACGCTTTTGCCTCGACCACGAAGGGATGCTCCGGCAGTTGGGCTTCGACATCCGGAAACCTTGAAGCGCGGGTCGCGCCACAGGCAGAATGCCCGGAGATCGGCACAACAGCACAGGCATTTCGCACGGATGCCGCACAGGATTTGCACGGACGTCTTGCACGGATATTACCCTACGAATTCGACGGCACGGACATCACGACAGGCGCATCGGCGCATGAAAAATCCCGGCTCCGCGTTTCGGAGCCGGGATTCCTGTAAGCGCAGGGCGGCAGCGCCGCCCCCGCAGGAGATTATTCTTCGCCTTTGGCTTCTTTGAGCAGGGTGTTGTACTTGTTGTACTTGTCCATCATGCCCTCCTCGTCGCGCAGGCGGAAGCAGATCGACTTGAGGAAGTCGAGCGTATTGACGTCATCCTTTTTCAGCTCGTATGCCTTTTCGAACCAGGGCACGGCATCCATATAGACGGCATTCACCTCCTTCAGGTCGGTATCGTAGGCAGTCTGGCTGCTATACTGCTTCTCGTTCATCACCTTGTTCATCTCGTCGGCCTTGATCGTGTAGAACACGCCCAGGTAATAGTTGCCTTCGAACAGGTCGGGCTTCAGCTCAACGACCTTCTTGAACGATGCGATGCTCTCGTCGTAGTTTTTCAGCGCATAGAAGATACGGCCGCGGCCGAACCAGAGGTCTACGTTCTCGGGGTTGTCGGCAATGGCCGAGTCGATCAGCGTTACCAGGTCGGCAGGGTCGCCCACGCCCTCTTCGGAGGTGTAGAGCTGCATCAGGCCGTCGAGGATACGCTCGTTCTTCGGGAATTTCCCGATACCCGTGATCAGGGCGTCCTTGGCCAGCATGACATTGTCCTGGCTGACGTTCTTCAGGCCGTAGTAGCAGTGGAAGAGGTAGTAGTAGATGTTACCCTCCTCGTCGGTATACCCCAGGTCGATCGCTTTCTTGAGGTACTCGGCACCCTGTCCGAACGACGAGGGGTGCGCCGAACCGTCCACCGTGCGCAGGTAACCGGCATAGTAAAGCAGCGCGGGGTCTGCGGCTGCGCCGTAAGCGGGGCTCGACTGCGCCTGGAAAGCCGTGGCATAGGCGTCGGCGGCTGCAACGTACTCGCCCGTGTCGATGCCCGTATTACCGACCTGCGAACAGAAATCGCTGATCTGCTGCAACCCGTCCTTCGCCTTCGCAGCGCTCTTGGGGTCGATCTCGTAAGCCTTGTTGTAAGCCTCGATGGCCATAGCAGGGGCCTCTTTCAGCACCCAGTCGGTCTGCGTCCAGGTAACTACCTTGCCGTCCTTGATATAGGCGATGAAATAGGGGTATTCCCACGCTTCGTAGGGAACGTTGAGAAGCGTCACCTGCTTGGTGGCCGAAGGTTCGCCCACGGCCAGCTTCAGCATCGCGGCGTCCATGTTGACGAAGAGGCTCTTGGTCGGTTCCACGGCAGCCTCGTACAATGCTTTGCCACGGTTGATCCACGTGGAGGCCTTCGCGTTCTTCTTCGCGTCGGCGATGTCGGCGTCGCTCTTCTCGATCTTGGAGAGGAGCCCGCTCTTGTTGACTTTCTGCGCCTGAACAGCGGGGATTGCCATGAGCAGGGCAGCGAAAGCCGTCAAAAATGTTTTCTTCATAACAAATTTAATTTAAAGTTTTTCAAATTAATTTCATCTATTCCTCCGCCGGCTGTCCTGCATCGGGTGTTGCGTCCCCGGCACCGGTAGCCTCTGCGGACTGTACTTCTTCTTCATCGCCGGCAGCAGGCACGGCCATCACCGAGGCAATGGCATCGCCGTCACGCAGGTTGATGATACGCACGCCCTGCGTAGCACGACCCGCCAAGCGGATCTGCGACACGGCCGTACGTATGGTAAGTCCCGAACGGTTGATAATCATCAGGTCGTTGTCGTCCGTAACGGCCTGTATGGAGATAAGTTTGCCGGTTTTCTCCGTCACGTTGATCGTCTTCACACCCTTACCGCCGCGGTTGGTGATGCGGTACTCGTCGAGGTCGGTACGCTTGCCGTAACCGTTTTCGCTCAGCACCAGTACGTCCTGCGTCGAATCGGGTTCCACACAGATCATGCCGATCACCTCGTCGGACTCCTCGATCGAGATGCCGCGCACACCGGCACCGACACGCCCGATCGGGCGCACCGTCGACTCGTTGAAGCGGATGGCCTTGCCTTCGCGGGCCGCAATCATCACTTCGGCGTTGCCGCTGGTGAGCTTGGCCTCGATCAGCTGGTCGCCCTCGCGGATGACGATGGCGTTCACACCGTTCTGGCGCGGGCGCGAGTAGGCTTCGAGCTTCGTCTTCTTGATCGTACCGTCCTTGGTACACATGATGATGAAGTTGTTGTTCACATACTCGGCGTCGTTCAGGCGCTTGACGTTGATATAGGCGCGAACCTTGTCGTCGGGTTCGATCTGGATGACGTTCTGGATGGCGCGTCCCTTCGAGGAGCGTGCGCCTTCGGGGATCTCGTAGACCTTGAGCCAGTAGCAGCGCCCCTTCTCGGTGAAGAAGAGCATCGTATTGTGCATCGAAGCCACGTAGATGTGCTCGATGAAGTCCTCGTCGCGCGTAGCACTGCCCTTGGCGCCGACGCCGCCGCGGTTCTGCGTGCGGTATTCGGCCAGCGGGGTGCGCTTGATGTAGCCCATGTGCGAGATGGTGATGACCATGTCGTCGTCAGCATAGAAATCCTCGGGGTTGAACTCCTCGGAGGCATAGACGATCTCCGAACGGCGCTCGTCGCCATATTTTTCCTTGATTTCGAGCAGCTCGTCCTTGATGATCTGCATTTGCAGGCCGACGTCGGCGAGCACCTCCTTGAGGTGGGCGATGGTTTTGGTCAGCTCGTCGCGCTCGGCGGTGAGCTTACCGTATTCGAGCCCCGTCAGGGCGCGCAGGCGCATCTCGATGATGGCCGAAGCCTGGAGGTCGCTCAGCTCGAAACGCTCGATCATGGCCTGCTTGGCCAGGTCGGGGGTCTGCGACGAACGGATGATGTGCACGATCTCGTCGATGTTGTCCTGCGCGATCAGGAGGCCCAGCACGATGTGCAGCCGCTCCTCGGCCTTGCGCAGGTCGAAGCGCGCACGGCGCACCACCACGTCGTGGCGGTGGTTGACGAAGTGCTTGACCAGGTCGCGCATCGGCAGCAGCTGCGGACGGCCGTTCACCAGCGCGATGTTGTTCACCGCGAACGAAGTCTGGAGCGGAGAGTTCTTGAAAAGCGTATTGAGCACGACGCTCGCCACGGCGTCGTGTTTGAGGATGATGATGATGCGCAGGCCGTTGCGGTCGGACTCGTCGTTGATGTAGGAGATGCCGTCGATCTTCTTTTCGTTGATCATGTCGGCGATCTTCTTGATCATCTCGGCCTTGTTGATCATGTAGGGAATTTCGGTGATGACGATGCACTCGCGGCCGCTGGGGGTATGCTCGATGTCGGTCTTGGCACGCATCATGACGCGGCCGCGGCCGGTGAGCATGGCCTCCCGGACACCCTCGTAGCCGTAGATGATACCACCCGTGGGGAAATCGGGGCCCTTGATATACTGGAGCATCTCCTCGCCCGTGATTTCGGGGTTGTCGATATAGGCGCAGCAGGCGTCGACCACTTCGCAGAGGTTATGCGGGGCCATGTTGGTGGCCATACCTACGGCGATACCGCTGGCGCCGTTGACGATCAGCAGCGGGATCTTCGTGGGCAGCACCGTGGGTTCGGGGATCGTATCGTCGAAGTTGAGCGTCCAGTCGACGGTCTCCTTGTCGATGTCGGCCATCACCTCGTCGGTGATCTTCTTCATGCGGGCCTCGGTGTAACGCATGGCAGCCGGCGAGTCGCCGTCCATCGAACCGAAGTTACCCTGGCCGTCGACCAGCGGGTAGCGCATCGACCACTCCTGTGCCAGACGCACCATCGCGTCGTAGACCGACAAGTCGCCGTGGGGGTGGAACTTACCGAGCACGTCGCCGACGATACGCGCCGACTTACGGGTCGGTTTGTCGGAGTAGAGGTTGAGCTCCGCGCTCATATCGTAGAGGATACGGCGGTGCACGGGCTTCATGCCGTCGCGCACGTCGGGAAGCGCACGCGACACGATGACCGACATCGAATAGTCGATGTACGCCGATTTCATCTGCTCTTCGATATTGATAGGAATGATACGTCCTGTCAAACCTGCATTCTTTTCTTCTTCAGTTAGCATCTTATCTCTTTAAAATTACAGTCTTTTAACGAACAAAAATACGATTTATTTCCGATCTGAGCAACTTTAAGCCCATAAATATCGCATCCGGGCGGAAGATTTCCGGGACAACGCCCCGTTTTTGCCCCTTTTCCGGCGATCTGACGGCCTCAAAAAAAATTCCCGGCAGACTGACGGCATCCGCTTGCGCGTTCCGGATCGTTTCACTACCTTTGCGGCCTCTATTTCCCGAACATGGCACAGATAAACACACCCAAGGAAGTACTCGCGCTGGCTCAGAAGTCGGCAACGGGCAAAATGCAACTCCCGGCGGGCAAGACCCTCCTGCTGGCATTCCTGGCCGGCGCATACATCGCCATGGGCGGACTCTTCTCGCTGATGGCGGGGTTCGGGTTCCCCGGGGCGGCCGAAGCGCCCGGGTTGCAGCGCCTGCTCTCGGGGCTGGTATTCCCGCTGGGGCTTATCCTGGTGGTATTCGCCGGGGCGGAGCTCTTCACGGGCAACAACGCCGTGCTCGTACCCGGGGCGCTGGGCCGCAGGTACGGATGGGGCAAGGTGCTGCGCAACTGGGGGCTGGTATACGCGGGGAATTTCATCGGGGCGGCCTTCTTCGCCTATTTCCTGGTGGTGCTGCCCGGCGTACTCTCGTCGGAGCTGTGGCGCGAAGCGGCCTGCAACGTGGCGCAGGCCAAGGTTTCGATGCCGTGGCTGACGGTATTCCTGCGCGGCGTGGGCGCCAACTGGCTGGTATGCCTCGCGGTATGGCTCGGGCTGAGTGCCGACGACGCGGCAGGCCGTATGATGGGGTTGTTTTTCCCGGTCATGTGCTTCGTGGTGATCGGTTACGAGCACTGCATCGCCAACATGTTCTTCATCCCGCTGGGGATGATGCTGGGCGCCCCGGTGACGGCGGCGGACATGGTCGCCGCAAACCTGGTTCCCGCCACGCTCGGGAACATCGCGGGCGGCGGCATCTTCGTCGGCGGGCTCTACTGGTACCTCAACCGGAAATAGGGGTCAATCCGCCAGCCGGAGCCACAACCGCCCGTGGCGGAAATCGAAGACCACCCGGAAGGCGGAGAAGAATTTTACGCCGAGGAAACCGTCGCCGGGGAGTTTCATCGGTTTGTCGAGCACCACGACAGGCAGCCCGCAGAAGGGGTAGCGCCCCATGAAAGTGGCTACGGCGGGCATCAGCACCCGCAGGGTCATCCCGCCCGGCGTCCGGCCTTCCACCAGATCGACAGGGGCACGCGACACGAATTTCCCGACCGCAGGCTTGAATGCGAAGAGTGCCAGCAGGTTGGCGTTGCCCAGATCGACGACCAGCCGCATCGGCATCGCACGGCTGCGTCCCCGGACATCGGACAAGCGCACCGTATCCGCAACCCAAAACATCCCCGATTGCCCGTCGGCCACCAGTTCGTAGGCCTCCCACCCGTCGCCGGGTTGCGGCAGGCTCCCGGATGAGAGCGGACGGAAAATGCCGCGGCGGACATCGAGCTCGAAAATACCGGGCGCAGCCACGCTGTCGGTCGTGAAGGTATGGAGCGGGTAGAGCAGGTCGCAGGGCTTGCGTCGCCGCAGATCGACGACATAGCTCTCGCACAAACTGCGCGTATCCCCCACCCTGACCCCCGGTGCCAGTTTATAGCGGGCCGAATAGTCCGTGCCGCCGGCCATGCGGAAACGCACGGGACGTTCGAGTTCGACGGGTTCGAAAAGCCCGGGGTGCGACCAGACCAGCGCGCTGTCGATCAGCGGAAAATAGACGCCCGATTCGAGAAACACCCGCACCGGTATGGAATCCCCTACGAAAGACGCCGCATAGAGCAGATCGCGCTCGGAGGTAAGCTCCCATGCCGTGCCGGAAGGCAGCTGCCCGGGCGTCGGCGAGGGGTCTTCCGGCGCCGCAGCCAGCGTCGCCGCGGGGATGGCGACGGACAACAGCAGCATGATCGGCCGGCGGAACATGGTCAGCGGAAGTCGATGAATTCGTACCCGGCGTAGTTATCCTTCGCAAAGGCCTTGAGCGGCGTTTCGAGGGGCTTGATGCCCAGCACCGAAACCTGCACCTGCTCGCCGTCGTAATCGTAGCGGAGCGACACGGGACGCATCGCGGCGGTATCGACCGTAAGGACGATATTGCCCGCCGAGGAGGTATTCCCGGGCGCAGGGGTCAGACGCACCACGGCATGCCCCTCCTGCTCGCCGACGAGCGAGGCCGCATATTCGCTGCCGAGGAAATCGAAGGCATGGACGGGGTTATTGAGGATATTGCGGCTGTCGGTGTCGACCACGTCGATCGTCACCTCGCGGCGGCGGTTGTCCACCTCGTAGCGCACGGCTCCGTCGCAGTAAACCTCGGCATCGCCCAGCACGAGGTAATACCCTTCCCCCTCGACGGCATAGCGCCCGCGCGTGACGTATTCGTCCGAGCGCACCTCGAACGACACCCCGTAGGCACCCAGTGCCCGGAAGCCGTCACGAACCCCGGCAAGTATCCCGGCGGCACGGTCGGCGGCCGGAGGCAACGGGCTGGCCCCCTGCGTCGCACCGGCGGCAGCGGCCGAAGCCGCGGAACCGGAAGAGAAACCGAAAACGGAACCCGTAGCGGAACCGGAAGAGAAACCCGCCGCGGAACCGGAGGTGGAAGCGGCGTAAATAACGGGCGACCCATGGAAGCCAAAGAGCGCATGGAAGCCCGGGGCGGGATCAGCCTGAAAACCGGAGGCCGAGGCGTCGCGGCGGGCAAAAGCCGAGGCAGAGGCGGGAACCGCCGGGAAATCAGAGGCGGCCGCAAATCCGCAAGCAGCCGGCACATCCGCGGCAACGGGGAGTGCGGCGACGGGGAGTGCGGCGACGCATTGCATCGCGGAAAGCAGCAACAGGAGGGACAGGAGTCGTTTCATGGCAGCATCAGAATAGGCCCAGCTCCTGCAACTTGGCTTCGAGCGAGGGCATGTCATGGAAAAGGATGTCGCGCGGCTTGGCTCCCTGCTGGCGGCCGACGATGCCGGCACGTTCGAGCTGCATCATGATGCGCCCGGCACGGTTGAAGCCCACCTCGTAGTTGCGTTGGATCATCGAGGTCGAGATATTGCCGCCCGAAACGGCGTCGCGGGCGATCTCGGCGAAGAGCGAATCGTATTTCACGGGGGCGGAGTCCTCGCTGCCCATGCTCCCCGAAGAATCGCCCGTATCGGGCGTATAGTCGGGCAGCGAATAGGCCGAGGTATAGCCCTGCTGCTTCGATATATACTCGACGATGCGTTCGACCTCCTTGGTTTCGACCAGCGCGCACTGGATACGGGTCAGTTCCCCGTCCTTCGAGAAGAGCATGTCGCCGCGGCCGATGAGCTGGTTGGCCCCCGGCTGGTCGATGATCGTACGCGAGTCGATCATCTGCATCACGCGGAAGGCGATACGCGCGGGGAAATTGGCCTTGATACCGCCCGTGATGACCTTCACGTCGGGGCGCTGCGTGGCGATGATCAGGTGGATGCCGACGGCACGCGCCTTCTGCGCGAGGCGCATGACGGGCCCCTCGACCTCGCGGGCGGTCATGATCAGGTCGGCGAACTCGTCGACCACCACGACGATATAGGGCAGGTAGCGGTGCCCGTTGAGCGGGCTGAGCCGCCGGGCGGTGAATTTCTCGTTGTACTCGGCGATATTGCGCGCCCCGGCTTTCTTGCAGAGTTCCAGGCGGTTGTCCATCTCCGTGCAGAGCGAATTGAGCGTGTAGACCGCCTTCTTGGGGTCGGTGATGATGGCATCGTCCTCGGACTCCATCTTGGCGAGGAAGTGGCGCTCGATCTTGGCATAGAGCGAGAACTCGACCATCTTGGGGTCGATCATCACGAACTTGAGCTGCGCGGGGTGCTTGCGGTAGAGCAGCGAGGTGATGATGGCGTTCAGCCCCACGGACTTACCCTGTCCCGTGGCGCCCGCCACCAGCAGGTGCGGCATCTTGGCCAGGTCGAACACGTAATTCTCGTTCTGGATCGTACGGCCGATCACCACCGGGAGCTCGGCCTTCGACTCCTGGAAACGCAGCGAACGCACGGCGGAGTACATCGACACCACCTGCTTGTCGCGGTTGGGCACCTCGATGCCGATGGTTCCCTTGCCGGGGATAGGGGCGATGATGCGGATACCCAGCGCCTTGAGGCTCTGGGCGATGTCGTTTTCGAGCCCCTGGATCTTCGAGATCTTGACGCCTTGCGCCTGCACGATCTCATAGAGCGTCACGGTGGGGCCGACCGTGGCCTTGATACGCTGGATGGGGATACCGAAATTGCGGAGCGTATCCTCGATCTTGGTCTTGTTCTCGAAAATCTCCTCGTCGCTCACTTCCGAGTCGGAAACATAGTCTTCGAGCAGCGTCACGGGCGGCTTGTGGTAGTTCACGAGGTCTTTCAGCGGGTCGTAGCTCTCGGTCGGGATCGCCTTTTCATCGACCAGGCGGGCTTCGTTGGCCTCGACGGTCACGACGACGCCCCCGGCAGGGACGGGTATCTCGGTAAACGGCCCGTCGGGGAGCGGCTCCCCGGATACAGGAGCGGCAGCGGAGGGCATCCCGGCAACAGAGGGCATCCCGGCAGCCGGGGCCGGTGTCCCGACGGGGTCTTCCCCGCCCAGGGATAATTCGGTGAAAGGTTCGTCGGACACGGGCGCAGCAGGCCGGACAGCAGTGCCGGCGGCAGGACGCACCGCGGGGCGTTCCAGCTCGACAAGCCCGCTGGGACCGATCACCAGCCGGCCTTCGGGGCGCGACAGGTCGACCTCGGTAAACTCGCCGTCGTCATCGGATGCGGCGGCCTCTGCCGCCTGCGGGGCTTCGGGCACAATGGGCATGCCGTCGGGGCCCAGTTCCACGAACGGATCGTCGTCTGCATCGCGGCGGGCGGCCTGCGGGGTGGCGGGAGTCCCGGCGGCAGCAGGCCCGGGAGTACGTACGGCGCGGGGCATTTCCGGCACCGGACGCGGCACGGCCAGTTCGGGTTCGGGACGGCGCACGACCACCTCGGGCTCCGCCTTCACGGCAGACTCCACGGCCGGAGTGTCGGCCGACCGCTTGGCAGGCCTCTCTCCGGGATTCCCGACGGATTCCGCGGCTACGGCAGCCGCATCCCCGGCGGCATCGGACGGTTGCCCGTGCGCGTGCACGACCTTATGTTTGACGATCTCTACGATCCTGCCGCTCTTGTCGACCATGACGTTGCCCGCACGGTTGACCTTGTTGATGAAATTGCGGTTGATGAATACCCCCGTAAGGATCCAGCAGCCCAGCAGCAGGATCAACGTCCCCAGCACCCCGATATGCGTGCGCAGCAGCGCCGCGGTCTCGATGCCGAAGGCACCGCCCCACCCCGTCGAACTGCAAAGGCTCCACTTGTCCGAGAAGGCGAAGCCCAGCGTCAGCGAACTGAGGATCAGGACGAGGAAAAGCGAGAGGATCGAATGGTTGAACAGCAGCGGGCGCTGGCGGATGACGCGCACACCGACGAGCAGCACCATCACCGGGATCAGGATGCCGGATACGCCGAACGAGTTGTCGACCAGCATGCGTCCCAGCCTGGCACCCGCCCAGCCGCAGAGGTTTCCGGGCTCGACGCCCAGCGTGGCACGTTCCTCGGGCGAGAGCAGCAGTCCGCTCTGGTCGGCCGACCAGGTGAAGAACGAGAACAGTACGGCCGAGGCGGCGAACAGCCCGATGAAAAGCAGCAGCAGGCCCGCGACCCAGCGTGCACTGTCGCTGTTGGAACGCTGGACTTTCTGCCGTCCGTTGGGGGATGAGGATGTATTTTTAGATGCCATCTGTGTTGCGCTTGATTTTTATCAAGCGAAGTTACGCATTTTTTTTGACATTTCGGAGCCGGCGCCGACTTTATTGAAACCGGAACCGTATCCGGCGGGCATAATTGCAAATAAATCGTTATCTTCGCACACGTTTCAGCAGGCTGCGGCCCGCATGGGAAGGCCGGCACTCCGCATGGCGCCCGCAAACACGCCACGCCTGCGCGACATTTAAGGATATATTGCGCACCCACTAAAAACCGAATGAAGAAAATGATCCGGAACACAGGACAGAAGGAACACATCGTATGGCTGGACGTCATCAGGCTGGCTGCCATACTGATGGTGATCGGGGTTCATTGCATCGACCCCTTCTACATTTCGCCAGCCATGCGGGGCATCCCCGAATATACGCACTGGGCGACCGTCTACGGCTCGCTGTTCCGCCCTTCGGTGCCGCTGTTCACGATGATGACGGGCTTACTGCTGCTGCCCGTGCGGCAACCGCTGGGGACATTCTACAAAAAACGTATTTTCAGGATCCTTTTCCCTGTGCTCATCTGGTCGGTACTTTACAACATGTTCCCCTGGTTCACGGGGGTGCTCGGGCTGCCGGAAAACATCATCGGGGATTTCTTCTGCTACACGCAGGGGCACGAATCGCAGGCGCTGGGCGACTCGCTCAAAGACGTGGCGATGATCCCGTTCCAGTTCAGCTTCAAGGAGAACCACATGTGGTACATGTATTTGCTGATAGGGCTCTACCTCTATATGCCGTTCTTCTCGGCATGGGTCGAAAAGGCGACCCGGAAAGAGATGCGGGCCTTCCTGGCGATCTGGTTCGTCTCGCTCTTCCTGCCCTACATGTCCGCATACATAGCCCCCTATTTCGGGGTCGGGTACCTGTTCGGCGAAAGCACCTGGAACGCATACGGGCTGTTCTACTATTTCGCGGGGTTCAACGGGTACCTGCTGCTGGGGCACTACATGAAGAAAGGCAACGATTGGAGCATGGCAAGGACACTTGCGACCAGCGTCATACTATTCGGAGCCGGATATTGCATCACCTACACCGGATTTGCCGCGGCAGCGGCCGACAGCATGTCGACGGAGGCGGACATGGAACTTTTCTTCACCTTCTGCAGCCCGAACGTGGCGATGATGACCGCGGCGGTATTCCTGCTGATGCAAAAAATCCGCATCCGGCGCCAGACCATCGTCAGGCTGCTCGCCAACATGACCAAATGCGGGTTCGGGATCTACATCGTGCACTATTTTCTGGTAGGGCCGTTCTTCCTGCTCATCGGCCCGTCGTCGCTGCCCATCCCGCTGCAAGTCCCCGTAATGGCAGTATGTATCTTCGCCGTCGCATGGGCATTTACGGCACTGGTATATAAATTATTGGGCAAAAAGGCCGCTTACATCATGGGATAGCCCGGCCGCGGGAGATATTCCAACGAGCCGGCGGGCTGCATCCTTTTCGGAGTGCAGCCCGCCGGCTCGTTGGAAGGCAGGTCAGACCGACGCCTGCGCCTTGCGTTCCAGACGGAGGCGGTAGGCCTCGTCGGCAAAGGTGCGGAACGTATATTCCGCGCGGTGGGCGGGGTCAGCGCGCAGGCCGTAACGGTCGAGCAGCTGCACGACGCGGCGGGCGACGGCGGGCGACGGGTCGACGACCGTGACGCCGCGGCCCGCGAGGACACGTTCGAGGACGGGCAGCAGGAAAGGATAGTGCGTGCAGCCGAGCACGATCTGGTCGGCTCCGTGCTCCAGCATCTCCGCGACGGCGGCACGGACGGTGGCCTCGGCCTGGGGCGTCGCCTCAAGATCGTTTTCGACCAGTTCGACGAAGCCCCGGCCGGGTGCCGTGACGAGGTCTACGCCGTCGCCGTACCTGGCCGCCGTGCGGCGAAAGAGTTCGCCGTCGAGGCTCCGTTCGGTGGCCAGCACCCCCACTACCCCGCTGCGGGTCGCCAGGCAGGCGGGTTTCACGGCCGGCTCCATGCCCACGATCGGCATGGGGGCGTATTTCTCCCGCAAAAAGTCGATGGCGGCGGCCGTGGCGGTATTGCAGGCCACGACAACCAGCTTGCAGCCCTCTGCCACGAGGCTGGCGACGGCCTCGTCGGCAAGGCGTTCGACCTGCGGGCGGGGACGCGACCCATAGGGGCAGTTCTTACCGTCGCCCAGGTAGACGAGCGACTCCGCGGGGAGCGCACGGCGCACCTCGCGCCAGACGGTCAGCCCGCCCAGCCCCGAATCGAAAACACCGATGGGTGCGTTATTTGAAAGTTTATCCACGTCTTTCAGGAGTTGCAGAATATCATCGTCCGCGGCACGGCCGCGTCGTATCGTTCGCTGCGGTTTCCGCTACCCCGGGTACTCCCGGGACGGAAGCCGCAGGGGATTCTCTAATTCAGGCCGAGCTGCCGCAGGATATGCTCCACGACCTGGTCGTCGGACATCGCATCGCAGTCGACGACCAGCTGCGCCTGCGCATAGAAGGGTTCGCGCACGGCCATGTCCCCCTCCATGAACGCCACCAGCCCGGCATCGTCCAGCCCCCGCAGCCGGGGACGTTTCCGGCGCCCGTAAGGGCTCAGGCGGCTGGCGATCTGCGCCGCGCTGCGCCGCAGAAAGACGGTATGCCCCACGCCGTTCATGCGCTGCATGTTATCGCCCCACGTGGGGAGCCCCCCGCCCGTCGAAACCACGGCTTCGCCGCCTGCTGCGATCGCCCGTTCGAGTGCCTCGCGCTCCGCTTCGCGGAACCGCGCCTCGCCTTCGTAACGGAAGACATCGGCGACGGAGGCTCCCGCCTGCTCCTCGACCAGCGTGTCGGTATCCACGAAACCGATGCCCAGCCTGCGCGCCAGCTTGCGTCCGAGGGTGCTCTTGCCGCATCCCATGTAACCGATCAGGAAGAGGGGTTTCATCGCCGGCAGGTCAAAACAGGTTCAGTTGTTCGGGGTCGATCACTTCGTCGACGTCGCCCCTGGCGCGTTCGATCTCGAACTCCACCCCGCCCGCCGTAGTTCCCGTACGGGGCAGCCCGTCGGGCCGGGCCGGGGTTTTCTTCGCCCCGGAAACCTTCGCAGCCGCAGCGTCCTTCGCAGCCGGCTTGTCCGCCCCGGCAGGTCTGTCTTGCGCAGAGGCGGCAGTACCGACAGCAACGCCCGGGGTTGCAGGATTTTCCGCGGCGGCAGAAGCCGGAGCAGAAGCAGAGCGATCCCGGATGGAAGAAGCGGCGGAAGAAGCCGAATCCCCGCCGGAAAGGGCCGCGGCGTCGATAGTGCCGCGATCAGCCGCATCGCCGTTCGAACCGTCGAACGCACGGTTATCCGCACCGCCCGACGCACCGCTGCCGCCGGAGGGCGTATCGTCGGAACCATCGTCGCCGCCGTCGTCGTCCGAAGGTTCGGGCTCGGGCGGCAGTTCGGGTTCGATGAAGCGCAGCGTAGCGACCTCGTAGGTCGTCAGGCGCTTGCCCTTGGCGCGGTGGCTCTTGACGCCGACGAATTCGTCGACGTCGACCTCGTCCGCGGGACGCGACGCATGCGCCCCCTTGTAGGTGATTTCGAGTTTGGCGCCCGTGCGTTCCGTCACGGCGACCAGATCGGCCTGTCCGTCCTCGTCGAGGAAGAACTGCATCTTGTCGCTCATCTCGGCCGTAAAGCGCTTCATGTAATAGAACTGCTGCGAGCGGTCGTAGTAGCAGACGCTGTAAACGCGGTCGGGCTCATAGCGGCTCACGCGCACGGTCTCGTCGGGGAAATGCTGCCCGAGGTCGTAACCCGTGATATAGTACTGGTTCTTCGACGTCCAGACGATGATCCGGTCGTCGCCCTTGAACTCGCCCAGCAGCTTGCCGCGGCCGTCGGCGTTCAGGCGGCGGACATCCTCGTCGAACCAGACGTTCTGGCCGCCGAGCGTCGAGGTGCCGCGCTCCTTGAGGACGATCTTGTGGATGCCGTAGCGCGAGAAGAGGTTGCCCTGGCTCTGGCGCCCCTTGATGGCGAGGGTCGAGAAATCGAGGTCGACGATCACCTTTTTCAGGCGCGGACGGGGCTTGAAGTAAACCTTCAGCACCTCGGCCTCACCGTTCGGATTGACAGACATATAGAGTATCTCGCTCTTGGGCGTGCCCTTGGTGATGTCGTACTCCTTGTCGCGCGTGATGGCCTTGATGGCGCAGCGCTTCATCATGATCGGGCCGTTCTTGCCGTCGCGGTACAGCACGTTGTAGATCGTGCGCTCGTCGTTGCGCTTGAAGACCCCGATGTAGTAGATGCCCTTCTCGAAGAAGGCCTTGTCGCTCACCTTGGTGATGACGTAGCGGCCGTCCTTCGTGAAGACGATCACGTCGTCGATATCCGAGCAGTCGCATACAAATTCGGCGTCCTTCATCGACTTGCCGATGCCGAAGAAGCCCTCGGCGCGGTCGACGTAGAGCTTGGCATTGGTCACGGCGACCTTCGTGGCCTCGATGTTGTCGAACTCACGCAGCTCGGTGCGGCGCTCCTTGCCCTTGCCGTATTTGTCGCGGATACGCTCGTAGTAGGCCACGGCGTACTCGGTGAGATGATCAAGGTCGTACTGCGTGGCCTTGATGTCCTCCTCGATCTGACGGATCTCGTTGTCGGCCTTGTCGCTGTCGTAACGCGAGATGCGGATGAACTTCAGTTCCGTCAGGCGCTGCACGTCGGAGAGCGTGACCTCGCGGCGCAGCCGTTTCTTGAACGGCTCCAGCCCCTTGTCCACGGCGGCGTAGGCCTCTTCGCGGCTCTTGCAGCCCTCGATGAGCTGGTAGAGCTTGTTCTCGATGAAAATGCGTTCGAGCGACGCGGCATGCCAGGCTTCGTTCAGTTCGCCGAGCCGGATCTCCAGCTCGCGCCCCAGCAGCCACTTGGTATGCTCGGCCGAGCGGCGCAGGATCTCGCTCACGCCCAGGAAATGGGGTTTCTCCTCCCAGATGACGCAGGCGTTGGGGGCGATCGAAACCTCGCAGTCGGTGAAGGCGTAGAGGGCGTCGATGGTTTTGTCGCTCGACTCGTCGGGCGAAACCTGGATGATGATTTCGACCTTGTCGGCCGTATTGTCATCGACCTTCCTGATTTTGATCTTGCCCTTGTCGTTGGCCTTGATGATCGAATCCTTGATCGACTCGGTGGTCGTGGTATAGGGGATTTCGGTGATGGCGAGCGTGCGTTTGTCGATCTTCGAAATCTTGGCACGCACCTTCACGGCCCCGCCCCGCAGGCCGTCGTTATAGCGGCTCACGTCGGCCATGCCGCCCGTCGGGAAGTCGGGATAAAGCTGGAATTCGCGCCCTTCGAGGTGTGCGATGCAGGCATTGATGAGCTCCAAGAAGTTGTGTGGCAGGATCTTCGACGCCAGACCCACGGCGATGCCGTCGGAGCCCTGCGCCAGCAGCAGCGGGAACTTGATCGGCAGCGTGACGGGTTCCTCCTTGCGGCCGTCGTAGGACAGCATCCACTCGGTGGTTTTCTTGTTGAAGACCACTTCGGAGGCGAACTTCGACAGGCGCGCCTCGATGTAACGCCCCGCGGCGGCCTCGTCGCCCGTGAGGATATTGCCCCAGTTACCCTGGCAGTCGATCAGCAGGTCTTTCTGCCCCAGCTGCACCAGTGCGTCCTTGATCGACGCATCGCCGTGCGGGTGGTACTGCATGGTCTGTCCCACGATGTTGGCCACCTTGTTGTAGCGTCCGTCGTCGACGACCTTCATGGCGTGCAGGATACGCCGTTGCACGGGTTTGAGGCCGTCCTCGACATGGGGCACGGCGCGTTCGAGGATCACGTACGAAGCGTAGTCCAGGAACCAGTTCTTATACATGCCCGTCAGTTTGCGCACGCCCCCTTCGTCCTGCGTCAGGCGGTCGAACTTGCCCGCCCTGGCCGGGGCGTCGGCCGCAGGAGCCGCGTCGGCCGCATTGCCGGCGGTCTGAGGGGTCGGGGCCTCTTCGTTGAGCGGCTCGTCCCGCCCGATGGTATCTTTTTCTTCTGCCATATTGCTTAGTTGATTGCGAGATCCTGCTCGACGATGTCCTCCTCGATGCGCAGGTTGTCGATGATGAAGCCCTGCCGTTCGTAGGTGTTCTTGCCCATGTAGAACTCCAGCAGGTCGTGGATCGGGTCGTCCTTGGTGATGCGAACCTTGTCCAGGCGGATGTTCTCGCCGATGAATTCGCGGAACTCGTCGGGCGAAATCTCGCCGAGGCCCTTGAAGCGCGTGATCTCGGCATTGGCGCCGCAGCGTCCGACGGCCTTCTGCCGCTCCTCCTCGGAGTAGCAGTAAAACGTCTCCTTCTTGTTGCGGACGCGGAACAGGGGGGTTTGCAGCACGAACAGGTGCCCCTGGCGGATCACGTCGGGGAAGAACTGCAGGAAGAAGGTCATCATCAAAAGGCGGATGTGCATGCCGTCGACATCGGCATCGGTGGCGATGATCACCTTGTTATAGCGCAGGTTGTCCATCTCCTCCTCGATGTTGAGCGCAGCCTGCAAGAGGTTGAACTCCTCGTTCTCGTAGACCACCTTTTTGGTCAGCCCGTAGCAGTTGAGCGGCTTGCCGCGCAGCGAAAAGACAGCCTGCGTGCGCACGTCGCGGCTCTTGGTGATCGAACCCGAGGCCGAGTTGCCCTCGGTGATGAAGATCATCGACTGTTCGGCCAGCTCGTGCTTGTCGGTGCGGTGTATCTTGCAGTCGCGCAGTTTCTTGTTGTTGAGCGAAACCTTCTTGGCCGTCTCGCGCGCCTTCTTCTGGATGCCCGAAATGGCCTTGCGCTCCTTCTCGTTTTCGACGATCTTCCGCTGGAGCACCTGCGCCGTCTCGGAATGCTTGTGCAGGTAGTCGTCGAGGTGCTTGCCCAGGAAATCGACGACGAAATTGCGCATCGACACGCCCGGCTCGATCTCCTTGGAGCCGAGTTTGATCTTGGTCTGCGATTCGAAGACCGGGTCGGTGACCTTGACCGAAATGGCGGCGATGATCGACGTGCGGATGTCCGAAGGATCGTAGTCCTTGTGATAGAACTCCTTGACGGTCTTGGCGATGGCCTCGCGGAAAGCCGCCTGGTGTGTACCGCCCTGCGAGGTGTACTGGCCGTTGACGAACGAGAAATAGCTCTCGCCGTAGCCCGTGCCG